>CAJDWK010000018.1_pt1 | contig 40472 bp, 39 predicted proteins | sample 7391621 | NCBI WGS metagenome assembly CAJDWK01 (sample SAMEA7055734, study PRJEB34461) | soil metagenome | biome: terrestrial ecosystem; feature: Peninsula; material: soil | place: Antarctica | collected 2016
ACCTTTATTTATACATAAAATTTGTCATAAAATAAAGGGTTATTATCTTAATTATAGAGTTTTATTTGAGTAAGGCACCTTCATTGGTAAGGGGTATATGGAGACAGGGCTATCACTATTTTTAATAGAGTTTTTTTACTTACTGAATTACCGCGTTCAAGGCGTTGAATAGTTCTGGGTTCTAGTGCTGATATTTCTGCTAATTTTTCTTGCGTCATAGATAATTCATTTCTAATGCAAAAAATTAAATCCGAAAAACTAGTTGTTAATAATATTCCTATTGTTGATTTTGTGTCTTTTGGAAACGTTAAAAAAGCTTCCATTATATTGTAGGTATTTGAGTTTATGATCATTTTATACAAAAAGTTAGTTTAATTTATTACATAATAATGAGGGAAAGTTTCCATTAACACGACAGAAAAAATTTTATTAGAGTGATAAAAATATGGCTTTTCATAAGTGCAGAGGTGAAGAATTTTATACTAAATTTTTTTACTGCCACTGTCTCTCGGAATTTTAAATTTCAATAAATGTACTTCTTTAAGAATCGGCTCGGGGGTTGAGTTCCGCTGCAATGGGGGTTGTGTTGGGCATAGGGACAAAACTATGTTGTTCTGCGGCCGTGTGGGGCTTTTGGATAAGAAGTCGGCTGAAAAGATAAAGACCCAAGGCAAGGCAAGCTACATTAAAGTAAATAAAAATGCCGATATAACCGAAAACGGATTGGAAGAGCGGGGCGATAAGAGGCCCAAAAACCGCCCCAACGCCGTAAGCCAACATAAGTCCTTGTGTGGCGGACACAATGGCATTCGGATCAAGAACGTCGCAGGTATGGCTCATACTAACGGGGTATAATGAAAACGAAGCGCCCCCGAAAAAGAACATAAACCCGTATAAAAGCGGACCGGATTGTTGAGGGAGCATAATTAAGGTGGTGCCGATGGCAATAATAACACCGCATAAAATCATAAGCATTTTTCGACGGTCGAATTGATCGGATAACCAACCCACGGGGTACTGCAATAAAACCCCTCCCATCAAAACCAAAAACATTACAAAGGCCGTTTGCGATAAATCGGCAAGTATGGTGCGAAGGTACAAGGGGACAAAGGCAGAAATCGCGCCGAACATCAAACCCGAGCACGTACAAGAAACCAGCCCCGAGGGCGAGAGCTTAAAAAGGTCGAAAATGTTTAAGGCCGACGGCTCTTCAATCACGGGGTTACCGGCACGGGTGACGGCAAGGGGAACAATGGAAAGCGCCGCCAGCATAGCCGCAACGGTAAAAAGGACGGAAGAGGTCGCACTGCCGATGTTTAAAAGAAATTGACCCGAGGCAGAGGCTCCGTAAATGGCAATCATATAAAGGGCAAGAAACACGCCTCGTGTTTTAACGGTGCTTTCTTTCAGAATCCAACTTTCAATCACAATATATAAACCGGCCAAGCAATATCCCGATAAGGCGCGTAATAAACACCAGAGTAGTAAAGAATAAGAAAACCCCATGGATAAGATTGCAACCGTAATCAGGGCTGCAAAGGCGGAAAAGGCTCTGATGTGACCGATGCGTAAAATAAGGTGTGCATTACGAAAAGCCCCAAGAGACATGCCCAGATAGTAAGCTCCCGTAATAAGGCCGACGTCAAAGGCGCTCCCGCCCCCCGCATTAATTTGAATGGGGATAAAGGTTGCCAAAACACCAAGACCGTTGATGAGGATAAAGATACTCAACAAGGGGGCTGTAATTTTAAACACTATTTTTGCTTGGATCATGGTTATTCACAAAGGTTATTTTTTCAGTGTAACACGATCTTTGAACTTTATGAAATTTGCAATCTATAAAAGAATGCAGAGAGAATGGGGGGACGCGTGGGGGGAGGTAAGTAGGCCGAAGCTTTAGATTGCTTTCTGCCCCATCTTCTTTGTGCTGCGAAAGATACTGTCATTTTTTTTATTGCAAATGTCATATTAAGTTACTAGATAATATAAGGGTTATTTTTATTTAGAATCCAAATAAACTTAACATCGGGAATATTATTATGAAGAATATTATATTTGCACTTTCTACCCTAGCTTTTACAACAACAATTAATGCAACAAATAACGGTATTGCATACGATATAGATGATCAAAATTCTGTTTCGCTTAATTTCAGATTAGATCAAAACTCCGGAAGTTGGGCATCTCTTCCTATAGAGGCTATCCATAATATAGCATCCTCAACAAATATTTCTAAAGAACTATACTCTCTTTCAAAAGGATTCAGAGCTTTACATTTGGCAGGTATTCTTCCGGTATCTATTACTCTGGACAGACAGTATTTTGGAAGAGTGGCCGATGAACTAATAGAAGAGCTTTCCGAAGCAGTCTTGAGTTTCAGAAATGTCTATAAATTATCTATAAGATACCTTCCTATTGTTGAAGACCTTTCATATTTTAGAAACGTAAAACATATTCTGCTAGACGGCGTTAAGAGTGTTTCCGGCATTTTGCCAACTTTAAATGCACAGAGTGTAGATTTATCAGGGTGTCGGGATATTACAGATATATCGGGGCTTGCAAGTGCCGATAAAGTCTCTATATCACAACTTTTTTCTGTTGAGGATTTTTCAGCTCTGCAAAATGTAAAGGAACTAACAATATACAGCCAACCTAAACTTAATGATGTCTCAATTTTTTCACAGGTTTCAAAACTTACCATAGGCTACTGCAAAAATGTAACTGACCTTTCACCTTTAGCACAAGTCAAAGACCTAACTATAAGCGGTATGAATCAAGTTGATACGTCTATGCTAGGCAAAGACGGGCAATTATTCACAATTAAATAAGTCATGTACGAGGCTCGCACCTTGGGATTAGACTTAATAAATAAAAAACCACGGGGCTTGCACCGTGGTATTACGTCGTCCCAAATAGGCCTAGTATAAGGGAACCTGTCACGAGAGGCCATCATAACACACGTCTGCGCTAACTTAATGACATTGGCGTGGGGGGGGTGCGGTCAAGAAATTAAAAGGGTTCTTTCAACGGACGAAGGAGCCCTTTAACTTTTTGAAATTATGAACTTGTGATCTTTTTTTTCTGTTTTAAATTTTCTTAACGCCTAAGCATGGATAGCTTTACTGTAGGCAGCTAGGGCAGCTTCTTTGATGGCCTCGCTAACGGTGGGGTGGGGGTGGCACGTCCGTGCAATATCTTCGGACGAAGCACGGTACTCAAGGGCTAAAACACATTCCGAAATCATGGTGCCGGCCTCGCTGTGAATAATATGAATACCAAGGACTTCGTCGCTAGCTTTATCGCTTAGAATCTTGACCATACCGACGGTTTCCCCGTTGGCTTTGGCTCGAGCATTGGCCATAAAGGGAAATTTTCCGACTTTATAAGAAATATTGGCTTTTTTAAGATCTTCTTCCGTTTTACCGACGGTGGCGACTTCGGGGTGAGTGTAGATAACTCCCGGGATGGCATCGTAATTAATATGGGGATGTTGTCCTGTTAAAATTTCGGCCACGGCAACCCCTTCTTCTTCTGCTTTGTGAGCCAGCATAGGCCCGTCGATAACGTCTCCAAGGGCAAAAATATGAGGAACTGAGGTTTGAAAAGCACCGTTCACGGGTACACGACCCCGTTCATCAAGCTTAATACCTGTGTTTTCCAGTCCAAGGCCGCCGGTATACGGTTTACGCCCCGCACAAGACAGCAAAACATCACAGTGAATTTCCTCGGTTTTACCTCCGGAGGCCGGCTCGAGGGTCACCGTTAAACCCTGCTTATCTTTTTTAACCTCTGTAACTTTTGTAGAAAGGTTGAACTCGATCCCTTGTTTTTTGAGCTCCCTATGCAGAGCGTCGCCAATTTCATGATCCATAGCCGGCACAATGCGGTCGGCAAATTCAACAACGGTAACCTTTGCACCCAAACGACGCCAAACCGTGCCAAGTTCAAGGCCGATATAGCCGCCTCCGATAACCACAAGATGTTTTGGAACTTTAGAGAGTTCAAGGGCACCCGTTGAGCTGACGATCTGTTTTTCGTCGATTGTAATACCCGGCAAGCTTACAACTTCAGACCCCGTTGCAATCACAAAGTTTTTGGCCGAGTAGATTGTTTTCCCGTCAACTTTCACTTCCGTTTTTGAGATAAATTCTGCTTTACCGTTGATGAAATCGATCTTGTTTTTTTTGAAAAGAAAGTCAATGCCCTTTGCCAATTCTTCAACGACATTGTTTTTACGGTCAAGAAATTTTTTAAGATTGAGATTCACGCCGGAAACTTCAATGCCGTGGTCGCCCAAATGATGTTGGGCTTCTTCGAATTTTTGGGAGGAGTGCAAAAGCACCTTGGAGGGAATGCACCCTACGTTTAAGCAGCACCCCCCAAGGGAACGGCGCATTTCGATGCAGGCAACCTTCAATCCCAGTTGGGCGGCTTTGATAGCGCATACATAACCCCCCGGTCCGCCGCCAATGATAATTAAGTCATAAGATTCTTTACTCATTTTATACTCACCTGTTATCGTTTTTTTAGTATTTTTTTATTGGGGTTAAATATCAAATAAAATGCGCTCGGGATTTTCGATGCATTCTTTAACACGAACCAAGAAAGTGACGGCTTCACGACCGTCAATAATCCGATGATCATAACTTAAAGCCAAATACATCATGGGACGTACCTTGACCTCACCGTTAACAACCATGGGGCGCTCTTGGATTTTATGCATGCCGAGGATGCCGGATTGAGGAGGGTTTAAAATAGGCGTAGACATCAAGGAGCCAAATGTGCCGCCATTGGTAATGGTAAAAGTACCTCCCATTAGGTCTTGCATGGCTAACTTGCCGTCACGCGCTCGCTTTCCAAGGTCGGCAATGGTTTTTTCAACATCCGAAAACCCGAGTCGGTCGGCATCTCGGACAACAGGTACCACAAGGCAGTTTGGCGTTGAAACCGCAACGCCAATATCATAGTGATTTTTATAAACCAGATCGTCCCCCTCAATTTCCGCATTAACGGCCGGGATTTCCTAGCTGCCGTATTTTGAGCTTCTTTTAAACGGGTCGCAATTGTTTTGCGCAGGCGTGTCATTTTAATGCGCTCTTCCCGTGGCGTATCTTGGGGAGTTATTCCCCTTTGAGGAGCAGGGGCAACGGCCGAAAGATCGAGGGCAATTTGAGGTGCGTTTGCAGCAGAAGTATGAGAGCTACTTCCTCCGGCTGATCCGCGAGCTGAGAAAGATAACAGGTCGCCTTTTAAAACGCGCCCGTCTTTTCCTGTGCCTTGGACTTGTTCTACGGCAATGTTTTGCTCTGAAGCCAATTTGGCAACGGAAGGGGCAAGCTTATCGTGGGCAGAGTTTTTTTTAGGCGCCGACGCCGGTGCGGATGAGGGTTCCGAGGCAGTTTCTGTTTTGGGCACCGTTTCTTTTTTCTCTTGAACAGAGGCGGAAGAAGCGGAACCGGCACCTTCTTCAATCACCCCCAAGAGGTCTCCCATCTTAACGATCTCTCCTTCGGCAGCACTGTAGTCTCCTAAGACTCCCGACACGGGTGCATTGACTTCGAGGGTTACTTTGTCCGTTTCAAGTTCTACCAAGGTCTCGTCCATTTGAACGGCATCGCCCGGTTTTTTTAACCAAGAGGCGACAGTGGCTTCACTAACGGATTCGCCCAGTGCCGGAACTTTGATTTCTGTTGTCATTATGCTATTTTCCTTATTTTTTTTTATTTCAAGCGTAAGGCTTTTTTAACTAAAATTTCTTGTTCACGGAGATGGGTCTTGGCAAAGCCCGTTGCCGTAGAGGCAGAAGGAAGTCTGCCGACATAAAGGGGACGGCTTTCTTTTTTCATTTTGGCTTCAACCATGGCAGCTTCAAGGCGCCGATCTATAAAAGTCCAAGCTCCCATGTTCTCGGATTCTTCTTGGCACCAGACCACGTCCGCTTTTTCCGCATATTTCCTTAATTCTGTCACAATCAATTGATGTGGGAAAGGGTACAATTGTTCAAGTCGAATGATTGCGACGTTTTTTAGTGTGTTCGCATCTCGTGTTTCAAGAAGATCATAATAAACCTTACCGGAACATAAAATAACGCGTGTTACCTCTTTTTCTTTGATCGTCGTGTCAGCCTCGGGCAGAACGGCTCGGAAATGGGTTTTTCCTTCAAAATCCGCCAATTTTGAGACGGCTTTTTTATGACGTAATAAAGATTTCGGCGTCATAATCACAAGGGGTTTACGCGTTTCGCTGTGCATTTGACGGCGTAAAATATGGAATAAGCTGGCCGGTGTTGTGCAGTTGGCCACAAACATATTGTCTTCGGCGCAGAGCTGTAAGTAGCGCTCCGGACGAGCCGAGGAATGTTCGGGGCCTTGCCCTTCGTAACCGTGGGGCAAGAGCATGACAAGGGCGCTCATGCGGGACCATTTGGCTTCACCGGCCGCAATAAATTGATCAATGACCATTTGAGCTCCGTTGGCAAAGTCGCCAAACTGTGCCTCCCATAGAACCAGAATGTTAGGATCGGCCAAACTATAGCCGTGCTCGAATCCCAAGACGGCGACTTCTGACAAAGGGCTGTCAACGACTTCAATTTCTCTTTGACCGCGACCGATGTTATTCAACGGAATGTAAGGCGCTCCGTTTTTTTGATCATACATTATGGCGTGACGTTGGGAAAACGTACCGCGTCCAACGTCTTGCCCGCTTAGACGTACGGGGTAGCCTTCAAGTAAAAGGGTGCCGAAGGCAAGGGCTTCTCCCGTTGCCCAATCTATATCTTCTCCGTTTTTAAGGGTTAAGCTCTTTGCCTCAAGTTGCTTGGCAAGACGCTTATGAATATCAAAGGTTTTGGGATAGGATGTAAGAGCTTTGGCTACTTTTTCAAGAATGCCGTGCTCTGTACCCGTTATCACGGGTTTGTGAAGATCAATAGAGTGGCGCATACCGGACCAAACGCCCTCAAGCCAGTCATTGCGCTTGCCCGTATACTCTTTTGACTCTTCAAAAGCCGTTTGAAGCCTTTGATGAAAGGTATCGGTCAATTCCTTTGATGCTTCTTCACTGATAACTTTTTCATCAATAAGTAATTTATTGTAGATGTTACGTGTTGTTTCATGAGCACGAATTTCTCGATACATCACAGGTTGGGTGAAAGAAGGCTCGTCAATTTCGTTGTGGCCGTGACGACGGTAGCAATAAAGATCAATAACGACGTCCTTTTTAAATTTATAACGGAACTCGGAGGCCATACGGGCGACCCGTGCAACAGCATCCACATCATCTCCGTTAACGTGGAGAACCGGTGCTTGAATGCCCTTAACAACATCAGAGCAATAGGGGGAGGAACGTGACAAATGGGGAGACGTCGTAAACCCAATTTGATTATTGATAATCACATGGATGGTTCCTCCGACCTTATATCCTCGAAGCTCGGACATCTCAAGGGTTTCGGCAACGAGGCCTTGTCCTGCAAATGCAGCGTCTCCGTGAATAAGGATGCCGAGGACTTTTGTTCTTGCATCATCCTTTAGGCGTGTTTGTTTTGCGCGTACTTTTCCGATGACGACGGGGTTAACGCCTTCCAAGTGAGACGGGTTAGCCGTTAGGGAGAGGTGGACTTTATGGCCTGCAATCACACGATCCGTTGAAACGCCAAGGTGGTATTTTACATCGCCCGAGCCTTGGACTTGTTGTGCCTCTTCGGGAGTCGGTTCATTGCCGTGAAATTCAGAGAAGATCGATTTATACGGTTTTTCCATAATATTGGCTAAAACATTTAAGCGTCCTCGGTGCGCCATGCCAAGAATGACTTCACAGACACCACGACGGGCGGAATCCTCTAAGATCACCTCCATGGCGGGGATAAAGCTTTCACCTCCTTCAAGGCCAAAACGCTTGGCACCCGGATATTTGACAGCAAGAAATCTCTCAAAATCATCAGCGCGATTGAGGTAATCAAGGGCATGAATACGTTCTTCTTTTGTGGTGCCGTTTTGATAATTTTCCATTTGCATCTGAATCCAAGATTTTTGGTCAGGATCTTGAATATGCATGAACTCAACACCGATAGAACCGCAATAGGTACGTTTCAAAATAACGAGAATTTCTCGTAAGGTGGCTTTTTCAAGTCCAAGACTCCCCCCAAGGTAAATGGGGCGGTCATAGTCCTTATCGGTAAAACCGTAACTTTTAGGATCAAGTTCGGGGTGAAGATCTTTGTGGTGGATGCCAAGGGGGTCAAGATTCGCGTTCAAGTGTGCTCGTACCCGATACACTCGAATAAGCATGGATGCGCGCAGTGCATCAAGGGTTGTTTGGTTGATAGCCGTAACGGTCGCCCCTTGCCCTTGCGGCTCTTGTTGCTTGTCCGCTCTAGCAGGAGCAGCAGAAACTTTCGTTGCGTTTGGTCGAGAGCTCTCCTCGCTGTCTATTTCACCATAACGACCGTAGGCAAGACTTTGCGCGCCGACACGAGGGGACCAGCTCGCACCGACGGCTTCTTGGAGCACGGCATGCACATCATCCCCAAGACTTGCAAAAAATTGCACCCAAGAGGGATCAACGGACGCGGGGTCTTTCACATAGGAAGAGTAGGTTTGCTCTAAGAATAAGGCGTTGCTTCCGGATAGGAAACTTGATAATTCAATTTCGCGTGGCATGGGGCTTATCTCTCTTCGGGGCTTAATGTTTTAGAAAAACATATAAAATGTTAAAAAACTCTTTAAATTGTAGTTTTTTTTGGCCTTTTTGGGAAGGGGAGAACTGCAGAGATTTTATTGGAAAAAACTATTTCTGAAATGAGCTTTTTGGCGGATGATAGAAGAGTTACAGTTTACAGGAGAAACATCATGATTATTACAGCCTTCTATGCCGCGATTTTAACCTTTTTTTATCTGGCTTTATCGGCCAATGTCACTCGTTTGCGCTTTAAACATCAAATCTCTTTGGGGGCGGGAGATGTACCAAAGCTAGAACGGGCTATGAGGGCTCACGGTAATTTTGCCGAGTATGTCCCCTTAATTCTTATTCTCATGGCGCTCTTGGAATCATTAGGAGGGTCTGCCGCCGTCCTTCATTTGATAGGAATTTTGTTAAGTGTTGCGCGCCTATCCCATGCTTTCTGTTTGTGTCTCAAGTATATCGGTATTCTTCGGCAAGCGGGTGCGTTAATAACTTATGTTCTTTTATTTTTTACGGCATTAATGATTTTAATTACTTTGTTTTAAAAGAAAAAAAGACAAAGAAAAACCGAGGGTGATTCCTCGGTTTTTTTGAATCGATTGTATTATAATTCCCTGCTTTAGACGGCAGTCGCTGTTTTTCCTGAAACAACTTCTGCTTCGTCTTCTTCATCTTCTGAGCAAGCACGATTATAACGAACGCTTAAAGCGCCTACACCAACAACCCATGCCAGTACGATACCCGCAATGATGACGGCTAAGTAAGGAGTGACGATCATGATGTCTTGGACGGCAAAGATCGTAAAGATGCCAAGAATCGTCCAGCCGCCGGCAGCTTTACCGAGGCGTCCGCCAATAACGTCAACAGCCGCTTTACCCTTTGTTTTGAGATCTTGATCCAAGGGAATGTAGGCCATTTCTTTTGTAGGATCAAAAAGAGCATATTTTGTGCCTTTTGTGAGGATATTTTGTAACGCACCAACCAAGACAGCCATGTAAGTTGCCGTAAAGCCAAGACCCATAACAATGGGATTCAGTTGATCGCTAAACAAAACAAGAGCAAAGAAAAGACCGCCTGTAATCGCAAGAACAAGAGGCGTAATAACCGCACCTGTGAACCAACCGAAACGCCCGACAATTCCTTTTGTGAGGAAGATAATGGAAATAGTGGCTGCACCCGTTACGCGGGAGAAATTACCCATAAAGGTGTTATATCCGTTGGGGTCACCGCTGAATTGAAGGGAAAGCTGTTTTTTCCAAATAACTTCGATGAGGTTAATGGACATGCCGTAGCTCAAAACCAAGAGAGCAATAAGGCCGATATACGGAGATGAGAAAAGATACTTAAAGCTCTCCGTTACGCCTAATTTTGGTTTCTTTTTCTTGGGGGCTTTTGGTGAAGCAGCATCGTAATACAAAGGATTTGTTAAGACGTTTTTGTGCATCCAACGATAGATATACATAGCAATAGAGCCTGCAACAACAATCGTAATACCAAGATATTTTAAAGAAACGCCCCATGCGTCCGCGTCTGCCGGAAGAGAATGACGAATGTCCGAGAAGATCACAACGGCTGTTCCTGAAAGCATTAAAGCAATGTTCCCAATGAGAACAAACAAAGGATAAAAGCGTTTTGCCTCGCTAGAGCGTACGATTTCGTTGGCAAACTGCCAGAACAAAAGGGAAATCATGACGCTGCCCCAAAGTTCGGACATGACATAGAATAAGGAGTAAGTCCAAACGGCCCAAACAGAGAGCAGGAATTTAATCCGTGGAAACTCGGCTTGTAACTCGTGTACGCGATTAATATCAGGGTGAAGCATCTCAATGTTAGGATAGAGCACAAAGGAAAAGGCAGCAAAGAAAACAAGAAAGGCCGTGACGATGCCGTAAAAAAGCTTTTCAGATGAGAACATGTTTGTAAGCTTTGTATACAATACCACAAAGGACATGGCCCCCAACATCACAAAGATAGCTTTAAGGTAAGGGATTGCTTCCGGACCTGCACCGGGGGCGGTGGCGATCAAGGAATCTTTTGTATCCCTTAGGATCGTATAGTTAAAAAGAACACACAACATGATTAAAGCAAGTGGCAAAAACTTTTTAATTTCAATGTTATGAATTGGAAAAAGAGCAGCTCGAACCTTGCTAAATGTTGGTTCCGGTGCGTCTGTTGTCTCTGTGGACATGGTGATACTCCCTTATTTCTATTGTTTTTATGAAGCGCTTTTCAAGAGGTGAAAAGTCCCCGTATGGAATTTTTTATACACCCTTGTATTAAAAAATCAAGGGCTCTAAGCAAATAAAAAGAAACAATAAAATCAGCAGTTTGTACTAACAGTCAATATTTTATTGCCAAAAAAGGGGTTATTTAAAGATCTGTAATATGGTGAAAATTCTGTCATATTTTTATGGAAATATAAAAATAAAGAGATTGCTTTTTAAAATTTTTTATAAAAAAAGCAAAAAAGAGTTCTCTCCTTAGAAAGTCTATATAAACGCTCTGTTACAAGCCTATCTTTTAAGGCGAGAGGCTATTTCATCAATATTTTTTTGAGTTTTATCCTCTTGCTCTTTAATCTTTTTTTTATGTTGCCCGTTTTGATAAAGGTCGAGCACTTTTTTTTCTTTAAAGAGGACGGCAAGACGATCTTGTTCTCGGATGAGGCGTTTTTTATTTTCTTCAAAGGTGACCGTTGTCTTGGCAATTTGGGCTTCGACTTGTTGGGCGTAATGACCGTATTGTGCGGCTAATAAAGGCTCTTGGGTTGCGCGTTCCGATTCAAATTTAAGATTCTCGCGAAGTGTTGTCATGAATTGCTTAAGTTCTTGGTCTTTTTTTTCGAATTCCACAAGCCGCAACCGCTGGTTATTGAGGCGCTGTTGTGCGAGCTTTATCAATGTAGGTAGCGCTTTCATTAAAAATTCCCTGTGATGACTTATAGCCATTCCCAAACGTCGTTACTGCGCTCCTCACCTATACGGCATAGGTCTCGTCTCTAGCGCCTAGATCGGAACATTTTTGAAAAGGCTATAGTCTTTAGTATGCCTTTGAATCAGTCATAAAAAAAGTCCTCCGTTTTAGGAAGGCTTTTTTAGGGTTTCAGGCCTTTATTTTGCAAAGTATTGATTAATACCGTTGCCGATTTCCATACCGCCGCTAACAACCTTCGGCAGACCGTTGATAAAGTGTGTTGCTGTGTTCGGGATATTCATAACACCGTCTTTTACATCTCCAAAGCCGTAAGATACGTTTTTGAAACCGGCATCCGTCCAACTTTTTCCGTTCTTAAAGAAGTCTTCATCTGCACCGGCATATGTTCCGTAAGCATTGTGTGCTGCGCCATAAACAACTTCACCGGCACCAAAAGCCATTTCGCCAAGACCTTTTGCCGTCATGCCGAGGGTATACCCTGTGTTTGCAACGCCATAGCCGAGATCAACAAGACCCATACCTAAGGTGTATCCGCCGTTTGTTACAGACGACCAAACAGATGTTGATTTTTCTTTAGCAATCGCCGCTTTTTTAGAATCGTCTTTTTCAAAGTCAAAACCGACAGGAACAATTGCTGTTGTCGGAGTCGGCTTTACAAGGCCATATCCAAGATCAACAAGACCTGCGCCCAGGTTATAAACGCCGCCGGTTGCTTTTGACCACCAAGATTGGGTCTCTTCCGGAGCGACATCTAATTTTGAAGCTTCTTCAGCAGTGTAAACCACAAGAGCTCCTGCAGTTGCTTTTCTTGCATCATCAGCTTCAAAATCAAAGCCGGCAGGAACAAGTTGCGTTGCGCTTGCTTGAGAAAGTGTTGTTACAAGAACGGCACTTAATAGAGAAGTTTTTAAAAAGTTATTCATTGTTAAATCCTTTACTTAAATAAAATATATGTTTTAAACGGTTTGTTTTTTCCTTCTATAAGTTATATAGGTATTTTTTGACATATTGTCGAATAATTATAAGTAAAGATGGCGTTGCATTTTCTGCATAGGGGCTGCGGATGAGCTTTGGGAAGGGTAATGAAAGCGCAAGAGAAAGAGGGAGGAATAGGGGGATAGGCGCGAGGAGGATTTTACGCTAAAGTTTAGCTGTTCGGAATAAAGAGAGAACGGCATTTTTTTCATGGCTCATCAACTTCTTCGTGTTTCTTTTTATCATTGGTTGCGTCGACGGACTCTGTCTGCGGCAAGCCTTTGCACTGCCTTATGTCTTGGGCTTGCGTTGTATTTTGCCTTTTTTAACTCTCCCCTTGATTATCAACAAAAAGAAACGGTTCGTATTATGTATGTCCATGTGCCGGCAGCATGGCTTGCCATGATGATCTATGGCTTTATGGGCTTGTGCGCCATAGGAGGCTTTATTTGGCACCATAGTTTGGCATTTATTTATGCCCGTGCTGCGGCTCCCGTCGGGTTGTGTTTTACTCTTATTGCCCTCGTGACCGGATCTATATGGGGAAAACCCATGTGGGGAGCTTGGTGGGTTTGGGATGCACGCTTAACATCTATGTTGGTGTTGGCTTTTTTATATGCAGGCTATATTTTATTTGTCCAAGCGTTCTCAGAACAAGAAAAAGCGAGCCGTATGGGAGCTTTCTTATTGATTCTAGGCCTTGTAAACCTTCCCGTTATTAAATATTCCGTTGAGTGGTGGAGTACCCTTCATCAACCTGCTAGCGTTTTTAAATCGGGTGGCCCTAGTATTGATGAGGGTATGTTATGGCCTTTGGGCTTTGCTGCGGGAGGCTTTTTATTATTTGGATATGTTTTAGGATTGTTACGGGTTGAAACCCTTTTACTTTCTCAAAAATTGAAACGGCAAATGATTCTCGAATCACGAAAAGAGCTTTACCATGGAACATGATTTATCTGACTTTTATCATCATGCTTTAAACTACGGAACCTATGTTGCGTTTGCCTATGGGATTTCTTTGGCTGTTTTAGGGGGATTATTGCTTGCTGTTTTATCTAAACGTCGTCGCCTTCAAAAAAAGCTTAAGAGTTTAGAGATCTAATAAATTTATGAAAAAAAGCGTTGCCCGTCGTTTGCTTGTTACCCTTGTTCTCCTTACTTTATTAAGCGGTAGCCTTTACCTTGTGGTGCAGAATTTCAGGGATAACCTTGTATTCTTTTTCTCGCCGACAGAGACCTTGGAAAAACCTGAAAAAGCCTCTAAACGGGCGCGTCTTGGGGGAATGATTAAAGAAGGTAGTGTAAAAATTGTCTCTAAAAGGGATCATCGCCTGCGTTTTGCCGTGACTGATTTTAATAAAGAGGTGGCCGTTGAATACCAAGGCTTTTTACCCGATCTGTTTCGAGAAGGACAAGGGCTTGTGGCGGAGGGCTATTTTGACCAAAAGCGTCAAATTTTCATGGCTCGTACAATTTTGGCAAAACACGATTCAACCTATATGCCGCCCCAAGTTGAGAAAGCTCTTGATCAGCATCACGGTAAGGACTCACTTGTTCAAAGTAAGCAAGACTCTCAGGAGCAGGTGTCGCGATGATTGTTGATTTAGGACACAGTATGCTGCTCGCCTCTTTTATTATAGCTGCCGTCGGTGCAATTGTGCCTCTTGTGATTGCGCGTCACTCAACACTGCTCAGCCTGCGCTTTGCTCAAATTAACGGCATTTTCCTCCTTTTCCTTCTTTTGGGTTCTTTTTCAGCCCTTGCTTATGCCTTTATGACATCGGACTTTTCGCTTAAAATTGTCACTCTTAATTCTGAAGTTTCCGAACCCTTAGTTTATCGATTGGTAGCCCTTTGGGGAAATCATGAAGGCTCGTTGCTTTTGTGGATTGTGACTTTAACTATCTATAGTGTGTTATTTTCTTTTTCAGGACGTACTATTGCAACCCACCGAGATCGCACGCGCATGTTGGCAATTTTAAGCGCGATTTTGTGGGGCTTTCTTTTGTTTATGCTGTGGACTTCTAATCCCTTTGAGACTCTCAAAATCACACCTCACAAAGGTCTTGGCTTGAATCCTATCTTGCAAGACCCCTCCATGACGTTTCATCCGCCGTCGCTGTACTTCGGGTATATTGGGTTCGTGATTCCCTTTGCTATGAGCGTTGGCTTTTTATGGCGGGGGCATTTTAAAAAAGAGCATGCCCGTTGGATGCGTTTATGGACTTTAATCCCGTGGAGCTTTCTAACCTTTGGTGTAGCAGCGGGGAGTTTATGGGCTTACTATGAGCTTGGTTGGGGCGGCTGGTGGTCTTGGGATCCGGTGGAGAATGCGTCTCTTTTACCGTGGCTTGTGTCAACGGCGTTGCTTCATGCTATTGGTTCTTACCGCCGCACGGGCTCCTTAAAGTTATGGTGTCTTTTCTTAGGTCTCCTTACCTATTTAACAAGTTTGTTGGGTACTTACATTACGCGTTCCGGGATTGTGGCATCTGTTCACGGTTTTGCAAAGGATGAACAAAGGGGGCTTTATCTTTTAACTTTCACAGCCTTATTGGCAGGACTTTCTTTTCTGTTGTTTGCCGTGCGTGCCTACAAGATGCGTTCAAAAACGCCTGTGATTTATCCGGCTTTATCCGGATTTGTGAGTTTAAATATATATATTTTTCTCTTTATGAGTCTTTTGCTTATTGCGGGAACCTTTTATCCTGTATTTGGAGAGGCAACCCTCACAGAATCGTTCTTTAATAGAAGCATTAACCCCCTTGCTTTGGCGGTTCTCTTTCTCATGGGGCTTGCTACTTTTGTGGGATGGAAGCCGACGCCTCTATGGCCCTTATTGCGCAAACGCCTTGTGCCGTTGAATAGCGGGCTTCTGGTGATTGCTATATTGATGTATCAAGAAACCCTCGAGAAAAGTGCTGAGAATTTGATTGCCGTTTTCGCCCTTGGTCTGAGTCTTTGGGTACTTGTGGCAAGCAGTATAGCGTGGGTGAAAAAGCGTGCCCATGCCATGATGTTGGCTCATATCGGCTTTTCTGTTTGTGTCATCGGCATGAGTAGCGACACCTTATTTAAGGAGGAAGGAACGCTCTGGCTCGGAGCCGGAGAGAGCGAAACTTTTGCAGGATATACTTTTGTTCTTGAGAGTGTTCGGCAGAATGAGGCGCCTAATTATATTAATGAGGTCGCTGAGGTTGGGGTTTTTAACTTTAAAGGAGAGGCCGTTGCGACTTTAAAACCGGAGACGCGGCTTTACGGCACAAAGGGAGCTCTTGTTTCTAAAACAGCCATTTCTCGGCGATATTGGGCACATTTATATGTTGTGTTGGGCCCCATGCTTGAAACGGGGCAGCGGTCTTTTCGGGTCTTTTACCATCCCCTTGTCATGTTGATTTGGCTTGGGGGAGGACTTATGAGCCTTGGAGGTTTTATCGCAGTGTTAGGATATGTGAGACGGAGTCGGAGGCTTCTATAAAGGTGTCGTAGAACGGCAGATATTCTCCATACGATCAAGAAATCCTTGCAAAATATAATTAGCCGCAACTTTGTCAATTACTTCCTTGCGACGCTTTCGAGAGAGGTCGGCCTCCACTAGAATCGTTTCAACGGCAACCGTTGAGAGACGTTCATCCCATAAAACAATAGGAATATCAGGATAAAGCTCTTCAAAATTACGAACAAAGTCAGCGGCAGATTGTGCTCGGGGGCCTTTGGTTCCGTCCATATTTAAAGGCAGTCCTACAACGATGGCACAGCTTTTTTTCTCGTCATAAAGATCTTTGATGCGTTTGGCCGACAGGGTGAATTTTTCGTGTTGAATAACTTCAAGGGTGCTTGCAATCATCCATGTGCGATCGCTGGCCGCAACGCCAATACGTTTTCCTCCAAGATCAAGAGCCAAGAGCGCCCTGTTAAGAGACTTGAGTTTTGCGATATCCTTTAGGGTAACGGGCATATTTTTTGCTTATTTCTTTAAAAGCGTTTCAAGGACGGCTTGCGCTGCAACATCACTTGGAGGCTTTCCGGATTTTGGTTCTACGAGGGCGCGTAGCTTTGCAAGCTCTCTTTTTTGTGTTGCATGTGATTCTGATTTCTTTTTTAAGAGTTTATGAAGGGCGTGTGAGAGGTCTTCCGATTTGCAATTTTCTTGTAAAAGTTCAGGCACGACTTCTTTTTCTAATAAAATGTTGGTGAGAGAAACATGTTTTGTGAGAATCAATTTGCGGACAATGGCTGCGGAAAGAGGGTTGCCTTTGTACGCAACAACCATGGGGGTATCACATAACCCAAGTTCTAAGGTCACAGTGCCCGAGGCAGCAAGGGCAGCTGTTGAGGCTCGCATGGCCTCGTATTTTTCCGTTTCATCGGTCGTAACATATCCTGCAATGCCGTGGTTTTTTAGGGCTTGTGTGATTTGGGCTTTGAAGCGGGGCAAGGTCGGGATAACAACGTTAAGATCGGGATGATGGGATTTCAGAATTTCGACGGCATTTAAAAAGAGAGAAAGGTGGTTTTTGATCTCCGAGGGACGGCTTCCCGGCAGAATACAAAGGAGAGGTTGATCTTTTTCAAGCTTGTGCTTTTTGCGGTACACCTCGGGGGAAATATCCCACAGCTTTTTTTCAACAAGGGGATGTCCCATGAAGGTTGTTTTGAGACCGTGCTTTGTAAAATAGGGGGGTTCAAAATGAAAGAGGGTTAAAAGGTGTGTTAAATAACCGGCGACTCGCTCGGCACGACGAGGGCGCCATGCCCAAACTGTTGGTGCCGTAATATGAATGACGGGGAGATTGAGAGGCTTTAAGCGCTTGGCAAGTCTAAAGTTAAAGCCCGGGGCGTCTATGGTGACGACAAGATCCGGCTTGACTTTTTTGATATCATCAAGGGTTTGGGTGAGGCGGGTTAAGACATTAATGATATGAGGGATAATTTCCAAGATCCCCATGATAGAGAGCTCACCCATGGGAAAGAGGCTTTTAAGGCCTTCCTTCGCCTGCAATGATATAAATGGTTTTGCGTTCTTTAGTCATAGGAGACTCCTGTAATAAAAAGACCCTTTGAGTCCGCAAGGGCAATGGTCTCGTCTTTATTTAATAAAATAACATGATCGGCTTCGGCAGCAATGCCGCGAAGACCCGCTTGAGCTGCGTACTCAACAGTTCTCGGTCCGATAACAGCGCGATCAACGCGTGTTTCTTGATTGGGTTTGATGACTTTTACGAAAACACCGCCAAGGCCGTCTTGTTTCAAAGAAGCCGTGCGTTTGATAAGGTTGTCGGAGCCCTCAATGGCTTCAACTCCCAGTACAAGGCCTTGTTGTACCACAACACTTTGGCCCACATCTTGGGCGCCGAGGGCTTTGGCCACGTCGAGGCCACGCCTAATATCTTTTAGAGCTTGCTCGTCGGGTTGTTCTTTTGTGAGAGTTCCTAAGCTCACCATGGCCTTTGGGCCAAGCAAGTCTTCCGGGCTAATAACAATAAGGCCTTCGTTTTCAAAAAAATCCACGATAACTCGAAAGAGTCCGTCATCTCCCATGGGTTTGCCAACCAGCTTTGCCATCAGAGCAACGCCTTTAAGATCCGGTTTAAGGTCGCTCCAAGCAGGGCGATTGAAATAGCCTGCCATGACAATGTGGTCGACTTTATTGGTTTTGAAATGCTTTATGGTTTTGCCGGCTTGTCCAAGGCCAACCCAATCGTGGGGTAATCCTTGAACAAATTTGCGGTCTGTTTGTCCGTCATAAGCCATGATGTAGTAAGGGATTTTTTGCATTTGGCAGGCTTGAATGATGTCACGGGGCAGGTCACCGTGACCTGCAATAATACCAAGACAATTAATGTTGTTTAAGTCTGCCATAGAGACATCTTTTGAAAATGAGTTCACCTATGACAAAACATAACATATGAGCACGCCCGTGAATAGAAATTTTCCCTCTTTTTTTTGAGGGGAAAGGGCTTCAGTTTTTAAGGGAGTTTTTTGGCGTAATACTTCTGTAACAAATGAGTGCGGCACCAAAAGAAAGAATCGCCACAAGCCCTATAACACTGAATAAAGCCCTTACCAAGGAGTCGTTGATCATTCCAAAATAGCGGGTGATTTCTTGAGATGTGAACGTACTTAAAATACTTAAGTCCCGATAAGCACTGCCCAAGACGGTTAAAAGGTTTTGGGTTGCTTCGGGGCTTAACGGAATGGCTTCTACGGCCAGCAACCGGTTAAAGTAAACTGCGCCAAGGCCTGTAAACAAGCTTGTTGAGACGACAACACCCAAGCTGTTAGAGGTGCAGGCTGCCATAATAAATGTTCCCGAGGCCGTACTAAGCTTTTTTGGATCAACGACCTCCATCATCATGGCATTCAGGGCCGGAAAGGATAGGCCCATACCGAGACCCATGGCAAAAAGCACAACGAGGAGAGTCGTTTTTTCGGTATTTGTATTAAAGAACATGGCAAAGGTTAAGGTGACCCCAAGTAATAAAAGGCCTCCGCAAATGGGGTAGCGGGCATCCATCTTATCAACAAGACTTCCGCCAAAGGGGGATAAGAGTCCAAGGGCGCAGGTCATGGAAAGGAAGATCAATCCGGCTTCATAGGGACTATAGCCTTGAATATTTTGTAAATATAATCCGATGATCACAAGGATTGTTGAAAAGGCAAAGCAATAAACAGAAAAACCGATCATACACCCCACAAAAGGCTTGTTGCTGAAAAGTCCTTTAGGGATCAAGCGATTTTCTTTTTTCTCTGAAGTTTTTATAAAAAGGGCGAGGAGAGAAAGAGAGGCTGCAATAATTCCCCATAATGCAGGGTCTTTAAAGCCCCAAACTTCACTTTGGTTAAGGGCGTACATGAATCCCATGAGAGATAGCCCCAAAAGAAGGCCTCCTTGAACATCGACTTTACCCTCAGAAATACGTTTAGGTTCTTTGGCAACACAGAGTAGAATTATTGCAACGGTAATCAAGCAAAGTGGTCCGTTAATAAGAAAGATCCAACGCCAACCGAAATTGGCAAGGATGTAGCCCCCAAAGCTTGGCCCGATAGCAAGACCAACGGCTGCTCCGACCCAAGCATGCCAATGGCAAAACCTCGATTTTTCTCAGGAAAACACTCAAAGACAAGGGCGTAGAGAGGCGGGACAAAAAGAGCGCCTCCAAAACCTTGTAAAACGCGAGCAAGAATCAAAAGGGGGGCCGAGGTAATAATACCGCATAAAATAGAGGCGAGGGCAAAGATATTTACGCCTCATAAAAGCAATCGACGCTTGCCGTAAATATCGGCCATTTGTCCTGCAGGAATCACAAGGACGGTCCAAGCTAAGACGTAACCGCTCAACAGCCATTGGAGGGTGTTAAGGTCGGCGCCGCTATCCTTCGAAATAGGAAGGAGGGCAATATTGACGGCCGTATAGTCCACGTTGATTAAAAGGATTAAAATCATCATGGCAAAGAGGACGAAATAGGCCCGTGTTTTTTCAGACATATGTAACATTATTTTTTTCCTATTTTACGGGAACAATTTTGTGAAAGTTCCAAAAAGTAAAATTTATTAAAAATATAATGTTTTCAAAAGTATGGCAATAGCATATTTTTTGTCCTTCTTTTTGAGATAGAGGTAAAGAGTCTTGCCAAAGCCCTTTAAATGGTTCAAAATTACTATAAAATGTATATATCTTAAGTTTTTCTTTGCTTGTCATAGTTTGGAAAAATAAGGAGATCACAGGGAGATTCTATTAAAATGGCAGATGAAGATAAGAAAGACGTTGACGACGCCGAAGAGATTAAAGACGAAGATGATATCGGGGATGAGTCTGGCGATTCTGAAGGTGAAGAAGGCGAAGGCGGCAAGGCAAAAAAGAAGAAAGCCAAGAAATCCGGCTCCGGCATGATGACAATATTGTTGGCGGCGGGTATTCCGACAGTCTTAATTCTTATTCTTGCGGTTGTTTTGTTCTTTACGTCGTTTGGGCGCGGTCTTATTGGCCTTGAGGAGGGTGATGCTAAACACGGTGAGGGAGAAGCTGTTGTCAAACTACCCGAACACATTACCTATTATGAAATGCCCGAATTATTGGTGAATATTCAAACAAGTTCGTCTAAGCGTAAACCTTATTTGCGTTTGGCTGTTAAGTTCGAGATACATGATCCCGAGGCTATAAAGACTCTTGATTTGATTAAGCCTCGTATTATTGATGCCTTTCAAGTTTATTTACGAGAGTTGCGGGTGGATGATTTAGAGGGTTCTATCGGTTCCCAGCGTTTGAAAGAAGAACTTTTAAAGCGCGTGAATACGGTTGCAGCGCCGGTGAAAGTCATAGATGTTTTATTTCAGGTGTTCGTTATCCAGTGACAGAACTTTCCCTTATTTTTGAGAAAGGGGACGGTTAAGAGAAACTTAGATTGCTTTTAAAGATATATGGTTAAGGCTGTGTTCAACAGGAAGGTGAAGTAAAATGAGTGATGCTGCAGAAGAAGAATTAAGCGATGAAGAGCTTGCAGCTCAATGGGCGGCTGAGGGTGAGGTCGACGACGAAAATAAAGAGCCTGAACGTATTTTAAGTCAAGATGAAATTGACAACTTGTTGGGAGGCGCCGGCGTTGGGGTTAAAGAATCCGGCGGTATTAATTTCCTTATTAATAACAGTAAGCTTTCCCATGAACGCCTTCCTATGTTGGAGGTGGTGTTTGATCGTCTTGTGCGAAATTTAACAACGTCTTTAAGAAATTTCACCTCCTCTACCGTTGACCTAAGTGTCGATGAGATGACGTCTGTTCGTTTTGGAGATTACCTTGATACGGTTTCTTTGCCCGCGCTTTTAACCGTTTTTAAGGCCGAAGAATGGGAGACACTGTCTCTTTTATATGTAGAAACAGGGCTTGTTTATACATTGGTGGATACACTGCTGGGCGGTAAAAATGAAACTACCGAACTTAAAGTAGAGGGGCGACCCTTTACCTCTATTGAGCGGGGACTTGTAAAAGAACTTGCTGATATTATTTTGATTGATTTTACCCAAGCTTTTGCAAGCATTGCACCCGTTACCTTCCGTTATGATCGCATGGAAACGACCCCTCGTTTTGCAGCGATTGTCCGACCTGTCGATGCAGCTATTTTAGTGAATGTTCGGATTACCATGGAAGGGCGAGGCGGTAATGTTCAGTTTTGTATTCCTTATGCTTCCATTGAGCCTGTACGTGATCAAATTGTACAAATGTTTATGGGTGAAAAGTCCGGCGGCGACAGTATGTGGTCGGGTCACCTGCAGGGTGAAGTTTGGGATGCTGAAGTAGAAGTTGATACGATTTTAGGTGAAATGTCCATTCCTCTTGGGGAAGCTTTGAAGTGGAAGGTCGGATCTCAAATTGTTCTACGAACCAAACCGCAATCCCTCTTAAAGGCCTCCGTTGGCGGCTTTAAGATTTTAGAAGGAAAAGCAGGGCGAAGAGACGGCTTTGTTTCCCTGCGTGTTGAGCAAAATATGATACAAAAAAAACTGCAACGTATTTATGAAGATCAACAAAATGACAAAAAGGAAACATCATGAGTTTTGATATCATTTTAGATTTAATTGTCATTGTCTGTTTAGGGGCTACTATTGCGTTTGCCGTGCGCTTAAATAAAAAGCTGGCAACCATTTATAAAAGCCGTGAAGAAATACAGGCCTTTTTAAATCAATTTACAGAGTCTATGTCCAAGGCCGATGCCAGTATAAAAGATCTGCGAGGCGTCGGTGAGTCTGTTTTTAAAAATGCTCAAAAAGAGATGGACGATGCTCGTGCTTTAAAAGATGATTTGGCTTTTTTAAATGAGCGTGGGGAAGAGTTGGCGGAACGTCTTGACGGGGCTATTCGGGTTGCGCGGACGCTTTATAAGGAATTGGAAGATAGAGCCGTTGGTGTTGCACCGGTCGCCTCACCTTCTTTTTCCTATGAAGACGAAGCCTCCCAGCCTGAACTCGTCCGTCATTTGAAAAATGTGCGTTAGCATTTTTTTGGTTTTTTAAATACGATAAGGTTATGCCCTATGAAATCTCTTTTAAAAGCTTACCGAGTGACTACTTCAGAGGCTTTGGCGCAAGGTAATGCTGCTTCTCTTCCTCTCTCTCGCAAGGGAGTAGGAGAGTCTTTGAAAGAAAAATTAAGTTTTTTATTTCTTTTTAAAATACGTCTTGTTCCCCTTGTGATTTTCTTTGCTGTTTTAGTTTTGGGTGCACGAGTCACAACGCTTTTTACCCATATGGGCGGCAGAACCCTTTTAAAAGAGGCGCACGCTGCTGCTGACAAAAATGAAAAACCGACTCCTTTAGGGAAATTAGATTCCTTACCCGAAAAAAATAAAAATGAACTAAAAGCCCTAGATGAATTTGATCCCTTTAACATGACTACGGATCAATACCGAGCTTTAAAAGGTATTCTTGAAAAAGGAAATAAGCTTGCTGATCGAGAACATTCTATTTCTGAAAAAGAGCAAGTATTACAGGTGCTTGTTAAAAAAATGGATGAGAAAATTTCAGAACTTAAAAAAACAAAGGAAGAGCTAAAAGTCCTCGTTGATAAAATCGAGGAAGACGAAAATGCTAATACAAAACGCCTTGTTAAAATGACAGAATCCATGAAGCCCGCTCAAGCAGCTAAAGTTTTGGAAGGGATCGAATTTTCAATTCTTCTTGAAATTATGGAGAAAGTAAAAGAAACAAAGGCGTCGGCTATTCTGGCTGCCATGGATGTGGAAAAGGCGGGGTACCTTATGACGGCTCTTTCAAAGCGCCGTAAAATTTTTAAAAAAGGCAATCCTTCTAAATCCGTTATGGAAGGGTGACTATCTCATTTAAGCCGTTTAAGCCGTTTAAGCCATTTAGGCCGGTGTTACATTTTTGTAGTCGTGTTTTGACGAAAGGAAGTAAAGTTTTATTATGTATAAAATCACCTTCTCTTTGATGACATCGCATCAAGAAGGATTGGTGCTGAAATGGCTCCATAAGTAGTCCACGGATGGGTAGGGTGTTTTGGCGGTTCGTGATAGATCGGTTGGCAATTGGGTAAGTCGATAAAAGGCAGACCCAGTGCTTTTTGTATAACCCAATAAACACCGCCGTGGGCGACAATCAAGACAGGGCTAGGTAAGGCCAAAGCTTGTGTAAGGCCAAGTAAAACACGTTTGGAAAAGTCAGAAAATAGCTCGGCTTGGTCAATAGGTTTGTTTTGTCTTCAATGCCGGAGCCAAGCGCCATCCCCTTTGGGGTGTCCTTCCCTGATTCCCCATCCGCACTCTTTTAGGTCGTGGATAATGCTGATTGGTGTCGGGTTGGCTGCAGAAATAAGATCAGCAGTAATTTTTGCTCGCTCTAACGGGCTTGTCGCAATAGAGGAAAAGTTTATATTTCTTAAGTTTTGGGCGGCGACCTTCGCTTGGGTTATTCCCGTTTCATTTAGGGGAATATCAGTTTGTCCCATGGCTCGGTGCTCTTTGTTCCAATTTGTTTCGCCATGGCGAATGAAATAAAAGGGGTGATGGGGAATGCTCATATCATAACGCTTTCAAGATTTTGTAGAGACGGGCCGTCGAGCCATTTTTTTAAGAGATCCTGCAGCGGTTCGGGTCTGAAGTCAATGATAAATAGGTGATCTAGCGGGAACCAAAAAAGCTCGATATGATCTTCGAGACGCGCAATAGGTATTTGCTTTTTTAAACTTGGAGAGGTTGCTTCAAAAACAAAGTTATATTCATGGTTATGGCAAATTCTGCTGTGTCCCGGCTCGAAGCTATATTCAAGGCAGCCTAGGGATCTTTTAATTGTGCACTCTTTTACCCCTGCTTCTTCTTGGAGTTCTCGAAGGACGGCCTCTTTAGCGCTTTCACCATGTTCAATGTGTCCGCCCGGTAAAAAATAAAAGGCCTTGGGTAGGTCAAGGGTTTTACAAAGTAAAATATGACCCTGATTCACGATGACGGCACGGCTTAACACATGAATTTTATCTTTCCGGGTCATATTTTCTTAATCCATCATGCCGATTTCAAGGCCTTTATCATAGAGCAAGTCGTATTTTTCCCTAGCTTGGAACAATTGATAGTGCCACCACTCACTTTTGAAAAACTCCCATCCGGTTAGGGTCATGATACCCGTGAGAAGACAGCGGTTCCGTTGTGCTTCTTGAGTGATTTCCATGTTTTTATGATGGGATAAAGTTGTGAAATCATCAAAGGGAGTTCCCATATCAAGATCTTGCCCTGTTTGTTGATCCGTGAGCGTTAGATCAACGGCCACACCTCGTGAATGGGGAGAGCCTTTTTCAGGAGGACAAATATAAGTAGGATCCGGACAAAAGGCCCAGAGTTTTTCTTGCGCTTCTTGGGGGCGGAACGCATCAAATATTTTTAAGGCGTAGCCTTGGGCGTTGGCAATTTCGAGCGCCTTTAAAAGTTTCTCATGGGCGTCTTTATGAAGATAGCAAAGCGAACGGGTGTAAACAGGAGTGCCTGTGAAGTTTTGAGATGTTGCGTAGGCAAGATCGAGGATGAGTTTATTTGGAATAGGGTGAAGTTGAATTAGTGTCATTTATCGCTCACATATGCTATGGGTAAGTGAAAGAATAACAACTTTATCAGACTAAGTCCGGATATGAATATTTTAGCTTTTGACCTTGCCAATTTTTCTTCCTCTTTTGCTTTGATGAAGCAAGGTCGGATTGTGTTTTTCGAACATACCGAGGAATTTCGAGGACAAGATGTCACCCTGTTGCCTAAATTACAAAAGGTATTCTCAGACAATGATTTAACTTTTCAAGGGTTGGACCGTTTGGTAGCCACAAGGGGGCCGGGGTCTTTTACGGGTATTCGTGTTGCTCTTGCAACAGCCCAAGGGATTTCTTTTGCAGCAGAAAAACCGGCATTGGGTGTGGATTCTTTTTTGTGGGTTTTAAAATCCTATCTTAGGGAGTTTTCGCCAAGTCAGCCTATTTTGGTTCTTTTAGAATCTCTGCGTTTAGAGCTCTACGGACAACTTTTTACAGTAGAAGGAGAGGCTGTAAGCGCTCCGTTTTCTTTGTCCCCGGAGGATATCTCAAAAAATGCCTTATATAAAAAAGCGTTATGTGTCGGAAACGGGGCTTTTCATATGAAGGAGTATGACTTTCAAGTGGATAATTTTATGCCGCAAGCAAGCCATTTGGCTGAATTTGCCGCTACGATCTCTGAAAAGGAGCTAGAGCACTATCCGTGTCTTCCTCTTTATGTAAGAGACGCAGATACCTGGAAGGCAAAGACTTTAAAATGACGTTTGATGTTCGAGAGCTTGAGGCAGATAAGGCTGCCGATATGGCAAGACTCTACGGGCAATGCTTTGACGATGTTTGGGAATCATCCTTTTTTGAAAGTAAGCTGAATCAAAGTTGCTTTGCAAAGGGTATCTTTGTAAAAGAAGAGCTTGTTGCCTTTATTCTCGTCCAAAGTGTTGAAGATGAAGCGGAAATCTTGACTTTTTGTGTCCATGAAAACCATAGAAAACAAGGTATCGGGGAAAGCCTCCTCCGAGACGTCTTAAAACAGTCAAAAATTTCACATTGCTTCCTGGACGTTCGGTACGACAATAAGCCCGCTATCGCCCTTTATGAAAGACTTGGGTTCAAAAAAAAGGGAGTGCGCAAAGGGTATTATCAAAACCAAAGGCAGGGAAGTCAAAATTCCACTCCTGATGCGATCATTTACACTTATTCAAAAAATTGAAATTATTTATAAAAAAATACTTGATTTATTCTTGCGATTGTCCTAGAACAGGTTATACGAAATGAATACCTCTCTTGATATTAATGTATTTAAAAGAAAAGGTTTGTTAACAAAGGCTATAATGTCTTAAAATTCGTTTGATGATGAAAAGGAAAATAAAATGATTACAAACATGAACTTGCCCGCAGTAGAATCAATGAGCTCTGCAGAACTCCTAAGCTTGGCCACTGAAATTTCTTCAGCATATTTTGCTAACAATACTGTTGCTGTTGAAGATATTCCTGCTGTAATTGATCAAGTTTACAAAGCCCTTGTAAAACTCTCAACACATGGTGTCGCAAACACAAATCGTCCTGACCCTGCTGTACCTGTTAATCAATCTGTGACAGAAGATTACATTATTTGTCTTGAAGACGGTAAGCAATTAAAAATGCTGAAACGTCACCTGAAGAGCTCTTACAACATGACGCCTGAACAATATCGTGAGCGTTGGGGTCTTTCAGCCGACTATCCGATGGTTGCTCCTAACTATGCTAAAAAGCGCAGCAGCTTGGCCATGCAAATTGGTCTGGGTCGTAAGCGTAAAGCTGCTTAGTTAATTAACTGCTCCGTTATCTTTTCTAAGATAAAAGCTAAAACCGGTGTTCTGTTTAGGAACTCCGGTTTTTTTACCCTTGCAGTTTTAAGCTTATTAATGCTAAAAATTCTTTAAAATAATGACCTTATGGTGACTAAAATGACGACCGGCAAGATAACCTCTGAAACAACAACCGAGACAGAAAAAAAGCAGCTTTATATTAAGACTTATGGCTGTCAAATGAATGTGTACGACAGCAATCGTATGTCGGATATTCTGTTGCCTCTCGGTTTTGAAATGACAGAGGATCTTGAGAAAGCCGATATGGCTATTTATAATACGTGCCATATCCGTGAAAAAGCTTCGGAAAAGTTATATTCTGATTTAGGTCGTGTGAAGCCCCATAAAATAAGGCGCGTTGCTCGGGGGGAGGATATGCTCATTGCCGTTGCAGGGTGTACGGCTCAGGCTGAAGGGGCAGAAGTTATGCGTCGCGCGCCTTATGTTGATATGGTATTTGGCCCGCAGTCCTATCAAGAGCTCCCCGAGATGGTTGCAAGAGCCATGCGCACCAAAGAAAAACGCGATAATCCTTTGCTGCGCGGTGCCGGTGTGTTGAACGTTGCTTTTCCTGAGAATCCAAAATTCGATACCTTGCCTGAAATGACCAATGTAGAGGGGGCTTCGGCTTTTTTATCCATTCAAGAAGGCTGTGATAAGTTCTGCCATTTTTGTGTTGTGCCTTATACGCGAGGAGCCGAATACTCAAGGCCTGTTAAAGATGTGTTAAAAGATGCAAGGCGCCTCATCGAACTGGGTGTCAAAGAAGTGACGTTGTTGGGACAAAATGTAAATGCCTATCATGGAGAATCTCCAAATTCGGCCGGTCAAGAGTGGAGCCTTGGGCGTTTGATTCAAGAAATTGCAGAATTTGATGCTTTTGAGATTATTCGTTATATCACATCCCATCCCCGCGATGTGAGCCAAGATTTAATAGAGGCTCATCGAGATGTGAAAAAGCTGTCGCCTTATTTGCATTTACCCGTACAATCAGGATCAAGTCGTATTTTAAAAGCCATGAATCGTAAACACGATCGCGACTTTTATTTTAAGCTTATTGATCGATTTCGGGAAGCTCGCCCCGATATTGCTTTTTCATCGGATTTTATTGTTGGTTTTCCGGGGGAAGATGACCGAGATCATAAAGAAACGCTTGATCTTATTCGTCAGGTGAATTACGCCCAAGCTTATTCCTTTAAATACAGTCAGCGTCCGGGGACACCGGCGTGGGCATCCGAGCAGCAAGTGGACGAAACTTTAAAGGGAGAGCGTTTGGCTGAACTCCAAGCCCTGTTGAATGAGCAGCAAACGGCCTTTAACCAAAAGTGTGTCGGCCAAGAAATGGAGGTTCTTTTTGAACGCAAAGCCCGTCACGAAGGGCAGCTTTCCGGTCGTAGCCCTTATATGCAGTCGGTTTATGTGCAAGCGAACCCTCGTCTCATTAATACGGTTGTACCCGTTAGGATTATCGGATGCGGGAATAATAGTTTGACAGGGGAAGTGGTTGTGCTTGATAATTAAGATATAATCTTATGTTTAACGCCCCTATGATTATAGCAAGTCAAAAAAGGCTCAGATAGTAAGGAGATTCCGCCTAAGTGGGAAAAAAAACAGGTTTTAAAACCCCAAAATCTTCTAACAGTATCCCCGTAGATAAATCCTCTCCTATTGCGGTTGGTGATAATGTAATTCTGGATATTGAATTTAAAGATAATCGTTTACTGCCTCTTTTATTCGGCGAACGAGATCGTTATTTACAACGCATTGAAAATAATCTCAATATTATAATCCAAGCCCGAGGGAATCGGGTGACCTTAACAGGTTGTGCTGAAGGCGTGGCCATTGCGGAGGTTGTTCTGCACAAAATGTACGAGCGCCTCGAAAACGGTCAAGTCGTTAGTGTTGGGGAAATTGACGCTAATCTTCGTCTTGCAAAACCTGATCATAATGGCAAAACCCAAGTCTCCCACGGCGGGTTATCTATTTCAACGCGCCGTAAGGTGATAATGCCGCGCTCCGAGGGACAAATTCAGTACATCAGCCTTTTGCAAAAACATGATTTAACATTTGGTTTGGGGCCGGCCGGAACGGGAAAGACATACCTTGCAACGGCCATGGCCATCTCGCAGCTTTTGGCAGGGAACGTTGATCGAATTATTATTTCGCGCCCTGCCGTTGAAGCAGGTGAAAAATTGGGCTTTCTGCCGGGGGATATGAAGGAGAAAGTCGACCCTTATTTACGACCGCTCTATGATGCAATTTTTGATATGCTTCCCTCCGATCAGGTCGAACGTCGCCTCGAGAGTGGTGAAATTGAAGTAGCGCCTTTGGCTTTTATGAGAGGGCGGACGTTATCGAGGGCTTATGTCATTTTGGATGAGGCTCAAAATACGACCGTTGAACAAATGAAAATGTTTTTAACACGCCTCGGGGATGATTCTCGGATGATTGTAACCGGTGACCCCAGCCAAGTTGATCTTCCCAAAGGGGTGAAAAGCGGGTTGGTTGATGCCTTAGAAAAGCTTGAGGGTGTGGAGGGAATTGCCTTCTGTCACCTTAAAGCCGGAGATGTCATGCGTCATCCCTTGGTTTCTCGGATCGTTAGGGCCTACGATAAAGTATAAGCAGCCCGTTTGAAATCCTTTTATCCTTCAATAAAAAGAGACTCTTCTTAGAATAAGGGAAGAGTCTCTTTTTTCAAGATTTTTAATCTAAAATCCAATTGCAGAGTTCGCAGTGAAGGCATTTCGTGTTTTTCAATTAACGGGGCTTGTCGGGGGTTTCGTTATTTGCATAGGCACATTGCATGATATGCATTTGCAATTTTTGCCGGCCATCCCTATATATATAATGAATTGTAATTTTGCCTATATGGTAAGGAGTAGACGGTAATGAATTTGCGTAAACAAACACTTGTTATTTTGCTTGGTTCAACGACCCTTGCAACCTCTATTAGCTTTGATGTTGTTGCTCGGGTGGACATTTCACCCGTGGAGCCCTCTCTTTTGACTCTGCGTTCACACGGTTATAACGGATCCGTTGTGAAAGATATAAGCAGTGATATGATCGATGATCTTGCGCCTCTTTTTGAGCGGGCGCGTCAACTTGAAATCGTTGATGTAAAAGACAAGAAAAGCGAATTTTCTAGCTTTGATTCAAGTTGGGTTCAAGTTGAGACACCTGTTGAGATGATTGAAAAGACAGCATTAAATCCTCTTGTAAGTATTGATGAAGAAGGTAACAAGAGCGTTAATCCTCATTTTTCGTATCATAGAGACACGCTTTTGGAAATGAACGCATTGAGCTATGCTATCGCGAAACGCCAATCAGCTAGTGATACTATGAATAGGTGGATTGCTGCGCTAAATAGTAATGCGACGGATCATGCCGATTTCCTCGAGGAACTTGAGGACGATTTCTTTGGTTGTATGGATATGCTGGATGTCTTTGAAGAAATGGACTATCAAGATCGCCGCAATCACATTAATAAAGAAATTTCCAAGCTTGAAAAGTATATTCAAGAGCAAGTTTCTGCAGAACAAAGATTAGCTGATATTCTCCATAAGGGTGGCTGGGAGTTAAAAGCTTTTGAGGGTAAAAGCGGCTATAAGCGCGCTCTTGGTAATCCCGGTGATGGTTGGGTAGATGACGATCGTGGTTTTGTTGCATTCCATAGAGCGACCAATACAATTGCTGTGACTTATCACGGTTCCCGTGACGGAAGCGATTGGGAAGCAAATTTTGATGCTCGCCAAGTGCATGCCGGTACAACAGGTTTGACTTTGCCGGGTGATATTAAAGTGCACCGTGGTTTTGCCAATATTGTTGAAAGCTGCAAGGATGAAGTCGCGAGGCTCGTTAGCGCATTCCATGCGTCTATTGAAGAAAGCAAACAAAAGAAAACTCAGATATTTGTAACCGGACACAGCCTAGGAGCGGCACTTGCGACTCTTAGTACGGCAGAGCTCGTTTATAATCTTGGCCCGCAACTTTTTGGCGAGGATTTTAATAACGTTGAAAGCAATAATTTTAAAGGTTTTTATCTGTCGGCACCAAAAGCTTTTGGTCAGGCCGGTTCTGAAATGGCTGCGGAAATTGTCGGTTATGATAACATGATGCGTCAAAATGTTCATGGAGATCCTGTACCCGTCGCCGCTTTGAAGAAAGTTGAAGCAAGACTGAAATCTATTTTGGAATGGGTTCAAGGGGATCGCAAACGCGGAGAAACGGGTGTTGCTCGTATTCCGTTGGTCGGTAAATGGTTAGAAGATGCTCTTTTCAGTGTTTTGGAAAAGCCTCAATTTAAAGTATTTCTTGAGGAAAATCTTGAAGATGCTTTAGCAACCGTTAGCGGTTATTATAGTGTCGGCCATTTGGCTCTCGATGATACGGGTGGGGCTTTAAGGCGTATGCTTTGGCCCGCTACAAAAGCTCTTGCCGGTCGTACGGGCTCTAACTTCGTCGGTATGGTAAAAGGATATTGGGGGGCTCTTGTCGGTAACGATGTGCCGAACCCGGGCATCACAGGTTTTATTTCTAATACGGTTTATGATGTAGCCGCAACAGTTGTCGCGCCTCTTCATTATGGAACAACTCTTGTCGGTGAGGGCGGTGCTTTTGATAAAAACCTTCCGTCAAAGGAGACAGATGTTCTTTTAAAACAAGGTCAAGATCATTTGGCCGGTAAAAAGGAAGCCGGAAAGCTTGCAGAGGATACGTCTTTAAAGTCTGAGAAAAAATCTTTTTGGTCTCGGGCGCAATCTAAAGTTGGCGGTTGGTTCGGCTACTAAGACATCGAAATCCTACCTTAAAGGCTCCGTTATCAGACGGGGCTTTTTTTTATGGAAAAATCCTATAATATGAACGTATTTTAGCGAGTGAGTCTCTTTATGGTTTCTTTATCAACACCCCGAGCAAAACGCTTGCACGCCTATATCGAACTCTCTCGGTTTGATAAACCCGTCGGAGCATGGCTTGTGCTGTTCCCGGCCTTATGGGGGCTTACCCTTGCCCACCAAGGAATGCCGCCACTGCCGGATATACTCCTTTTTACCGTTGGCGCTTTTTTGGTAAGAGGTGCCGGGTGTACGATCAATGATATTTTAGATCGAAATCTTGATCCTCATGTTGAGCGCACGAAAAATAGACCCTTGGCAAGAGACGCTTTGACAATAGGCGAAGGAATTGCTTATTTGATCGGGCAGCTCACGGCGGCTTCAACTTTGTTGTTCTTTATGCCGGTTGAGGTTTTTTATCTTGCTTTGGGGGCTATTGTTTTGATGTTCTTTTATCCTCTTTTAAAGAGGGTGACTTATTGGCCTCAATTATTTTTAGGCCTGTGTATGAATTATTCCATGCTTATGGCCTATGCGTATGTCACAAAAGGTTTAGACTTTTCTTTTGATGTGTTGGTTCTTTACGTCGGGTCTGTTTTTTGGACTCTGGCTTATGATACGATTTATGCTCACCAAGACCGAAAAGATGATATTAAAGTCGGTATAAAATCGTCGGCTCTCTCAATATTCGGGGGGAGTAAACTCTTTTTAGGGATTTGTTATTCTTTGTTTTTAGCGGCTCTTGCCTTTAGTATTGTACAAAGAAAAGACCTAAGTTTGTTGCACTTAGGCTTTTTAACGGGTCTTTTAACCTTTCCGGCTATTTTGCTGTTCTATCAATTAGCGTTGACGGATTTTCATGCCCCTAAGAAGTGCCTACAGGCTTTTAAACTTAATCAAGGGGTAGGATTGGTTGTTTTAGTGGTTCTTTTGATTGTTTTCAGAGGAGCTTGACCGAGAATCTCTTTCATCAAACGCTTCACGTTGACCGGTTCAAGTCTCAAGAAAGCCCGTCTTCTTCTTGTTCTTTGAGTTCTCCGTCCGTAGAAGAGGCCAAATTATAGGGTGTGCCGTCGGTACTTGCCGTCAAGGAGGATGAGGAAGAATCGGGGTTGGTATCATACCCGCTATCCGTATCTGATGATCCTTTTAAGAATGAATAACGTCGAGATTCTTGGGCGCGTCTAATCTCTTCTTGAGCTTCCAAAAAGCCGATCCAAAGCTTGTATTCCGCAGCAACTTCTTCCGGAGTAATGAGTTTCCTAAAGAAATCATATTGTATGGCTATAATTCTTGTATCGGGAGAAAGGCCGTGCTTTACGAGGTTATCCGGTGTCATGCCTTCTAGGAACGATATGCAGGCAGTCGGCGCATTATCGATTAAGATAACCGTATCAATATCGGAAACTGAAGCGTTGGAGCCCTTTAAATCTTGGAGAATGCGTGCGTGTTTTCCTCTCGGAGCATAGAGGTAATCACCGGCTTCACTCGTTCCATAGTGATACTCTTTGAAAGAGCATGTTTTGAAACCTAGGGTTTCTTGATATGTTTCAAAAAAAGATATTTTATTAAAGGTGAGTTGAAGGCCTGAGCAAATTTTGAGGAGGCTATGACGCGTTCTTGCAACGCTAAGAAAAGCTGCAAGAGAATCCGGTTCCAGGGGCAAAGCTTCTAAGTGACGCCACGGTTGTTCATTCCAAGTGCAAACGTCAAAGTTGGCTTGGCGGATGTTTGCCTTGTATTTAGAAAGGGGGATTATGTCATTTTCTTTATGCAAAAGGGTTGATGCAGCTTCTAAAACATCATTGTAGGTTCTTCCCAAATCGGGGCAACAAAGAAATTGTAAGGGGGGTAAATCTCCCTCAACTTCAGGGTTGATATTAAAACGAGCTCCGCCAATGGTCTCATCATTATCAATATAGAGAGCCGTATTAGATCCAAGTTTAATGCCGTTCTCTTCTAGGGAAGACAGCAACTCTTCCATGGAGTTAACGGCAAAAAAAGAAGCACTGCGCTCAGAAGCAAAAGATTGACTTATGGAGAGTGAAAAAAGAATGCTGAAAAAAAGATTTTTTAGAAAAGAGGAGGGTTGAATCATGATTTAAGCCTGTGCTGTTAATAAATATGCTGCTAACAAAAGGGATTAATCGAGTTCAAAAACCGTCCTTATGTATTTGATCTTTAAAATAAGATGAGTCAGTGCCCAAGAACTTGATATTCCTACTACGGCTACAATGGCAAACTTAAAAAAGATGATCAAGTTAAAATCCGTCAAAAAGAATTGCCCCCAAATAACAAGGGGATCGTGGAAGATAAATATACCCCAACAACAGGCTGCCGCACTTGCCCATATTTTTGTCCGTAAACTATTGGGGTTTGAGGATGTGCTTTGAGCGCTAAAGAAAGTCATCAGAGTTATGACTTGAAAAAAGGCAAGGGCTCCCAAGAGAGAGGTTCTAACTAAAATAGCAGGGGCAACCTGCGGTAGGAGGTCAAAGGCGTCGCTCCAAGCCCGGAGTGTTTCATCACCTTCACGCAGAGTTTTATAAAAAGAATAGTCAAAAGCGCCGTCGGCAAAGTAAAAATGAGAATAAAGCACATAGGCTAAGCCTATAATGAGGGTAATTCCTAGAAAGAAAAAACGCTTACTTTCAAAATTTGTCCGGTACTTTGACTGTTCCCAAGCTTTAGAGTGCATAAAGGCAGCTCCCAAAACAAAATACACAAAATTCATAAGAAATTTAGAGGCTTGGAGAGAAAAGAGTTCTCCGTGAAGGGCGTCTGGCAAGATGTTTCGCAGGCCAATCCACCAAGGTGCTCCCCAACGAAGGTCACTGAAGCCATAAACAATCATGGAAAAGAGAATGAAATAAGTGAAGGCTTTTGCAGGAGAGGAGACGGCTTTAGAAATAGCGTGTGCCGTCCAAGGGATCAGTTTAGGGAATAGCTTGTTGAGAAGCAGTAGCATAATCGTATAGAGAATAACGGCATACATAACCCAATAGGGACCGGCTTGGAGTTTTTCGCTAAAGAAAATGTCTTTCCAATACTCAAGGTAGGTAGGGGAAGGATTCTCATATTCGTGAAATTTAGGATAGCTTAAGAGGGGGACAACTAAAGGAATACCTATCATGAAGGGGAGAATATGTTTCACAAAACGGTCTTGCCAAAAGCACTTCCATCCTAATGCCGCACTCTTTGGGAGGACATAAGCCCCAAAGGTAAAAAAGAGAACGGGCATAACGGCTGCTTGATTAAAGAGATAAAGTGCATCAAAAACGTAAGAGCGATCATAGTCTCGATAAAACCAATAACGTCCCCAATTGGCAGCATAAGCATGCAAACTATGATCGACAGCCATCAATAAAAAGATAAAGCCCCGCATGTGATCAATAAAGGGAACACGGGCAAGGAGCTTCGTTGAGGAAGGTGTTTTTGTGAGTTCTGTCATTTTTAGAGTACCTTCTTAAATCCGGGCCAATCTTTAATGAAATGAGTTAGTCCCCAAGATAGAGTGGTTCCAACGCTTGCAACTACACCAAATTTTATATATTCACTGACATCGGTATGATAAAAAAGAGACCCAAGCCACATTACAATGGGTTCGTGAAAGATATATATTCCAAAAGAACAAGCGGCAAGGGATTGCCATTTTGGTAAAGGCTTGTCGAGAAAATGTTTAAAGAGAGAAACGTACATTACAATAAGAGAGCACATAAAAAGCGCCAAGCGTGTTGTGCGAATGAAAATCGGCCCGCCATAAGCTTGGATAACGGGCCATACATCCGTCCATGTCCCGCCAAAATGGAAATGGCGCAGGATCTCTGTGCTATAAGCACCTTCATAGAAATTGATAAGGGCGAAACTTATGTAAGCCGTGCCGGATAAGACGGCGATCGTAACCCAAGTTTTCCAAGAATTTCCTATACGGGTTAAAACGTCTTGATTTTTTGAAATACCGGCATAGGCAAAGCCGGCGCCTAGGAAAAACAAAAAGCCTTTCATGATAAAACGAGCCCCCCTGATGTAAAAAACTTTCCAAAAACCGATCCAATATTGAGCTCCCCAAATCATTTCACTGATACCGATGATGAGAGCAGCCAGCATGAAGAAGCTGATAAATCCTTTGAAAGGGTTAGTTACAAGCCATTTTGCAAAAGATCCCATGACTCTCATAAAAGAGGGTATAAAGGTGTGGATTGTGACAAGGAGGAGCGTTAAAACGGCAAGGTAATAGAGAAACCAAAAACCGCTGGAAGAGATGTCGCTGAAAAAGAAAGTGTTTGCCCAGTAATCAAAGAAACCTTGGTCTACGTTGTGTTTTAGCATATTGGAAATATACTTTTGGGGCGGAACTAAGAGAGCCGTTCCTAAAATAAAAGGTATCACAAGGCGGTAAAACTTTTCTTTTGCAAAGCTCAGCCATCCTCGGCGTTGAAGGGACGGTAAAATAAAAAGGCCTGCCAGGAAATAAAGTAAAGGCATCATGATGACATCGTTATGCATATGCCAGATATCAAAAAAGAGTGTGCCGCCAAAATCGCCGAAATAATGAACCTTTTTAAAATGGGGGGAATAGGGGTGCATGGCGTGGTCAAAAACCACATATAAAACGAGGAGACCCCTTAGATAATCTATAAAATAGATGCGTTTTTTTTCTCTTTCGGTGTTCATTTGAAAAAAACCCTTAACGTTTCGTTAATATTGTTTTTTAATAGTAACATAAGGGTATTTGAAAACAGAGAGGTCATTTGTGCAAAAAATTCTGCTGGTCGATGATCAGCAAGTAAACATAGACTCTCTTTCTCGTCATCTTTCTAAATTTTTTGAGTGTGAGTTAGAGGTATTTTTAAGTCCTCTTCAAGCCCTTGAATGGTCGGGATATAATGAGTTTGATTTAGCACTTATCGATTATCGTATGCCCGAGCTTTCAGGCCTTGAACTTGTAAGGGCTATTCGTCGTCAAAAACGTCACCAAAGCGTCCCCTTAGTCCTCGTGACCTCTGAAAGCGATAAATCTATTGTGTCGGATGCTTTTGATGCAGGGATTTCTGATTATTTAATGTCCCCTTACGGGCACTCCGAACTTATTGCTCGGGTTCAAAATTTATTAACACTCCGTAAAGCAACTTTAAAATTACAAGTTGAAAAACAAGATCTTAATGAGTTAGTACAAAAGGCTACGATTGATCTTCAGGAAAGTGAACAACGCTTTCGCCTTGCCCTTGAGGGGACCCGGGATGGTATTTGGGATTGGGATCTTAGAACAGGAGAGATTTTTTATTCGTCTAACTGGTGTAAAATGTTAGGTTATGAGAAAGACGAGGTTCCCGCACTACCGGCTTTTTGGATGGCTCGTGTTCATCCCGATGATTCCTATCTGTTAGCTTCAGCTATTGATAATCACGTGATGGGTAAAAGTGATGTTATCGATTGTGAATATCGAATAAAACATCGAAAGAAATATGATATTTGGGTTCATACAAAAGGGAAGGCCGTGCGTGACGCTCATGGAACGGCTATTCGTCTTGTTGGAGCTCAGTGTGATATTAGTGTTCTCAAAGAAATCCAGAATAAACTGACGTACAATGCCCTTCATGATGCTTTAACAGGCTTGCCCAACAGAGCTCTTTTTAACGAGCGTCTTAATCAGGCTTTTTTGCGTTTCAAACGCAATAAGGATGATAGGTTTGCTATTCTCTTTGTAGATTTAGATCATTTCAAAGATATTAATGATAGCTATGGTCATGGAGCAGGGGATAAAATCCTTGTGGAGGTAACCAACTTTTTAAAACGGTGTACCCGTGAGGTTGATACCGTTGCCAGGATAGGCGGGGATGAATTCGTTATTTTGCTTGAAGAAACAGGCGCCGAAGCAGAAACACAAGTTTATATTGATCGCCTTTATGAGGAAGCGAAATTTCCTGTTTCTATTGTAGGTAGCAATATTCAAATTTCTTTAAGTATCGGTTCTGCCTTTGTTCACCATTCCCATACGACTCATGAATCTGTTTTAAAGGAAGCAGATGTAGCACTTTATCAAGCAAAGGAGAAAGGCAGAGGGCGCTCTGTTTTTTACCGACGAGATATGGGAGAAATATCGCCTCGTCTTCGTGAAATAAAGGCGTCCCTTGGGAGCGCTTTGGCCAATAGGGAAATTATGATTTATTACCAGCCGATTGTTTGTTTGAAAACCCAAGAACACCTTGGGTATGAAGCCCTATTGCGTTGGCACCATCCTACTATGGGGATAATTGACCCTGAGGATTTTATCCCTGTTGCTGAAAAGGATCATACCATTGTGCGTCTGGGCACTTTTGTGATGGAAGGCGCTATAGCGCAATTAGCGAAATGGCAGAAAAAATATAAAAAACCTGACTTATTTATGTGCATTAATGTGACCTCAGCCCAAGTCTTTCAGGAGGGTTATTTTGATTTGTTGCAAAAAACATGTGCCGGAGTAAATATTGTACCCGATAAAATTGTTTTGGAATTTTCCGAAATTTCTCTCGCAGAGATCTATAAATGGAACAGTTCGATTTTTGCTGAAATGAAAAAGGAAGGTTTTCATATTGCCTTAGATGATTACGGTGAAGGGCGTGCTTCTATTCGCAGCTTGGTTGATTATCAAATGGATTTCTTGAAGATTGATCGGAGCCTTAGTCTTGAGGCTTTAAGTGACGAAAGGAAGCGTCGCTTGTTTGAATTGATGATTCATTTAGGCCTTGAAAGTCAGTTTCAAATTGTGGTTGAGGGGATCCAAACACCGGAAATTCTTAAATATGTTATCGGAAGTAAGGCTCAAATGGGGCAAGGCTATCTTTTTTCAAGGCCGTGTCCTCCGCAACAAATTGAAGAGTTACTTAAAAAACAAGCTTGATGGCGACGTTATCCTTTAAAAGCTCCGGGTGTCATGGTTTTCTTTTAGGGTAGGGCATAGGTGCAGATCTCTACTCTTCAAATTTCGCAAAGAGTAAATATGGTGAGTGCCTTCTGTAAAAACAAGTTCTTCAAACCAAAGATATTTTTTGTGTGGGGCAAAAGTTCCAAAGAACTTTATTTGGTGTCATCCCCTAAACTTTTAAGACCTTTAATCAGATTCCGGTTTTAAAAACGCAATAAGTGCTGCAATCCCAAGACCGCCGGTTATCAGGGCGTAGGTGTGCCAATGTTTCTCTAAGTGTGAGGGGGGGATATCCGATTCTGAAAAGCTGCCGGCGAGAACAAGACAGGGCTTTTCTTTTTGAGAAGATTTTAAACGAGAGTCTGAAAGGCCGTCCAATAGATCCTGTTCTATCCGCTCTTGTTTTTGCAGAGCATGAATTCTTTCAAGCCTTTGAAGATAAGTGTAAATTTCAATAGCAGCCGCAAGATCAATTTTCATACTTGTTTGCAAAAGCTCGATGATTTCTTCCCCAAGGGCTTGGATTAGGAAATCCACTTGGTGCTTTTTAGCAATTCGAGAAACATCGGCATTTTCCTGAATATTTGTTCTTAAACGATGAAAGTTATCCCGAATAAGCTGAGAAGCTTGTTTGAGTTGTAGGTCGGAGATACCCTGATCATGATAGGATTCTTTATAAGGATTTTCATCTAAATCTTCCAAATGGCACACATACATAAAAGCAGCAACAATTTCTCCCATTGAAAGGGGAAGGGCACGTTGTGCTTCCATAATCAGTTGTGAGCTGATGAAGTTATTTAATCGTTCTTGTTGTCCCAAGGAGAGTTGTGCGTAGTCAATACCTTCTCCAAAAGGACGGGTGGCGATCACGCTTCGTTTGATTTCATCGTGGTGTTCTTTTAAGAATTTTGCCACAAGGGTTGTTGCATTCTCTGAAGTAACTTCGTGATGTTGGTAGTCGGTGCTGGCTAAACAGGGGATGATTTTCAAATAAGACATTGTTATTAAAGAAATAATTATTTTTTTAGTCATGGAATTCCCCTTAAACTTATATTTATATTGTCATAACACAAGGTAAATAAAATATTAATATATCTTGATATTTTGGCTTGGAATTTTCGGAAGGATCTTCTCTTCATTCAGGGTAAAAATCTTGCTACACTTAAAAAAATAGAATCAGGGAGATAATCATGGGCAGAAACTTTTATATACTTGTTCTTTTAGCGGTGTTAACAGCCTGTTCGTCAAATGTTCAACACACACCTACCGTTTATGATGTCCATGCTAGTTTTTCAACGCCCCCTTCAAGGGATGGCGAGGATCATATGGATGACCCTGCAATTTATGTCAACGAAAAGGATCCTTCGAAAAGCTTTGTGATCGGTACGAACAAGAGTCGTGTCGGGGGTGGTTTGCACTTCTATGATTTAGAAGGGAACGAAATCGATTTTGTAGCCGACGGACGTATGAATAATGTGGATCTTCGGTATGGCTTTCCCTTAAGAACCCCTCAAGGCGTAGAAAAAATTGATCTTGCGGTTGCAACACATCGCTCTCAAAAGAGTGTTGCTATTTACAAAATTGATGCTAAGGCACGCCGTTTGATAAATGTTACGGCCGACGGATTTTCCTTTGATTTTTCTCCTTACGGGGGATGTCTCTATCATAACAGCCAAACCGATAAATTTTATTTCTTTGCAACATCCAAAGCCGGAAAGGTTCAGCAAATTGAATTGGTGGATCAAGGAAACGGAAAGATTGGGGCAAAGAGTGTTCGTTT
>CAJDWK010000008.1_pt1 | contig 40082 bp, 39 predicted proteins | sample 7391621 | NCBI WGS metagenome assembly CAJDWK01 (sample SAMEA7055734, study PRJEB34461) | soil metagenome | biome: terrestrial ecosystem; feature: Peninsula; material: soil | place: Antarctica | collected 2016
ACCTAATATGGCCCTTGATGGTATTACCCCAAACCAGAAGCTGCAACAAGCAGCATAACCATTCTACTTTAAACGCCCCTTATTAATGGGGGGACTACCAATATATGCGGATGGGTATCTAATTTTCTTTAATAAAATTGTTGGCTGAAAGGGTAACGGCACTTGCATGTCCACTGTAATATTTTTTATTTCTCATAAAACAATTCTGCCCCTTTTTGTGCTAAAAGACCACTATGTATTACTTGGTTTGCCATCATTTCTTTGAGTTCCGGGAGCACGCCGAGGAAGAGGTGCGTTAGGACGAATTTAATTGCGGCTAAGCACGGTAAAGAACTGTTAGCCCCCGTTTTTATGAGGGGTCAACGTCGGTGACTTGGTTCAACCAATGGTTCGATCAGCACCTTTTGAAAGAATTGAACCTTCATTCCACAATCCTTATGGATAATGCCGCCTTTCATAAAAAAGAGGAAATCCGTGCGTTAGCTGAAAAAGCAGGCCCCTGTTACAGACGATGGCACTTTAAATCTACGTTAAGCGACATTCCCATCAAGTACTCAAAAACAAAAGGCCTTTTTGGTATGAAAGTTGCCTTTGGTGTCGAGGGAGACATTGCAAAAAATATGGCTTTGGGTGTAGAATATAACCATACCTTCCTGCAGCCCTATACGTTTCAACGTCCTTTTGATGCCGCAAATACAACGCCCCACAGGGTTAAACCAAACTATGGGGCTGTGTTGGTGAGAATTATGTATAAAATCAAGTAACATAAAAAAAGCATGGGTGCGGTTAATGGGCGAGGTAGCGAGTCATACAATCAGTAATATTCTCATAAACAATGAGCCTCTCTTTAGATTTGGCTCCTTTACGTTCATTCTTTTACTTATGCTTGGATTAGAGCGCCTTATTCCCTGCCGTCCCAATGCAGCTAAAAAGACAACGCGATGGATTGCTAATCTGGGCATGGCCGCCCTGAGCATCTTGATAATTCGCCTGTTATCCGTTCTAACTTTGCTCCTTATGCCCGTTGCTTTTGCGCTTTTCCTCCAAGAACATCAATGGGGGCTTTTTTATTGGCTTGGCCTCGGCCCTCTTGCAGCCTTCTTTTTAACACTCCTGAGCTTAGATCTTGTTATCTACGGGCAACATGTGGCTTTTCACCGAGTGCCTTTTTTATGGCGCGTGCATCGCGTGCATCACACAGACGTGAATTTAGATGCCACCAGCGGGGTGCGCTTTCATCCCGTGGAAATACTCTTATCTCTGTGTTTAAAACTTTTAGCCGTCGCTCTTCTTGGTGCACCTGCAGCCGGTGTTATTTCTTTTGAAATTATCTTAAACGGGACAGCCCTTTTTAATCATAGCAATATTAAGCTTCCAAAAGGCCTTGATCAATTTTTACGTTTCATTATTGTGACCCCGGATATGCACAGGGTGCACCACTCGGTCTTTCCACCGGAAACCAATAGCAATTTCGGATTTAATCTTCCATGGTGGGATTGGCTGTTTCAAACCTATAGGGCACAACCCCTCAAAGGACACCTAAACATGGCCATCGGTTTAACGGACTTTCCGGTTGAAAAGAAGCTCACCTTGCCGAATCTTCTTATCTTACCCTTCAAGAAAAGATCTTAGCAGCTTTTCTACTTCATCAAACTGTGTCTCTACACCCCAAGGCGTATTAATGAAATAAAGCCCTGTACCAAAAAGCCCCGATACGTCCTTTGGACGGGCATAACGGAAAACACGATGATCACGCTTTGGAAACGAAATTTCATCAAGAGCGTGGATCATCGCCTTATAATATCCCGCTTCCAGCATAGGATACCAAAGCGCTATAACTGCTTGAGGCCACTTTTGATGAAGTTTTTTAATAAAAGAAACGCAGTCTTGATATTCGGTTTTAATTTCATAGCTCGGATCAATAAACACCAACCCTCGGCGCGCCTTCGGGGGCGCAATGGCAAGCACCCCTTCATATCCGTCACGAAAATGAATATGCACATTTTCATCCCTAAAGTTACGATGAAGGTATTTAATTTCTTGAGGGTGCAATTCCATAAGATATAATTCGTCTTGAGGGCGTAAGATTTCTTTCGCGAAAGCCGGCGAGCCCAAATAAATATTTGAGCCTCGACACCTTTGAGCGGCCAGAAGCGTACGCATATAAGGATGGTCTTTTGGAAAGATATTCGCTTTTTGCAGAGCTTTAATACCTTTCTCTGCCTCCCCCGTTTTTTGAGAATCTTCCGAGTCTAAATCATAAACCCCTCGCCCCGAATGTGTCTCGACGTAACTCAAAGGCCGCTCTTTTCGGACCAAATGCGTCAGCAGCACACTCAACAATGCATGTTTATGAACATCGGCCAAACACCCTGCATGGTAACTGTGTTGATAGGATAGCATTCAAAAAATTCCCTAAAAATTGATGCCGATTTATACCATGAATTCTTAAAAAAAGATGTTACAATTTTAAAAGATCATTACATGGGAGAATAAAATGAAAAACCTTTACAAAGCAATCGCAGTGACACTTATCGCTTTTCCCCCCTTAAGCGCCAATGCAACAGAGTCTAAAAATAAATTAACCTGCGAAAAGCTCAATAGCCCCCTCATTCATAACGCATCCGGAATTGTAACACCCTATTGCAACCCGGCAGAAATCGCTTGCCGAGCCCTTGATTTCCTCGAAGAACGTCCCAAAAATGATAAATTAAGACTGGATGTAGAAGATAATCTTAGAAAAGAAGTGCGCCACAAATTAGATTTATGCGAGATCGCCCTACGTAAAACAAAGCCCAAAGCTCTGCCGGAGCGTTAATCCGACGAAGGGTAGCAAGAGAAGACATCATACCAAGCAAAAAAAAGCCTCTGAGAAGAAATCAGAGGCTTTTATAACGAACTTATCTTAACCTAGCGGGAGTAAAACTCGATCACAAGGCTTGGTTCCATTTGAACAGGGTAAGGTACATCAGAAAGCTTTGGCCCACGAACATAAGTTGCTTTATGACCTTTATCTTCAGATGTAATATACTCCGGAATTTCACGCTCGGAAGACTTTAAAGCCTCCATGACAAGAGCCATTTCACGTGATTGCTCACGAAGCTCGATCACATCACCGTCTTGCACACGATAAGAGGGAATGTTAACGCGCTTGCCGTTTATTTTTATGTGACCGTGGTTCACAAGTTGGCGTGCTGCAAAAATTGTCGGAACTAATTTCATGCGGTATACAACGGCATCAAGACGGCGCTCAAGAAGTTGTACAAGGTTTTCACCCGTATCACCCCTACGGCGAACAGCCTCTTTATAGATACTGCGAAATTGCTTTTCCGTAATTTCACCGTAATAACCTTTAAGCTTTTGTTTTGCACGCAATTGAATACCGTAATCGGAAATCTTTTTACGCTTTTGTCCATGGGGACCGGGCGCATAGCTACGTGTGTTTACCGGACTTTTTGCACGACCCCAAAGGTTCACACCAAGACGGCGGTCAATTTTATGCTTTGATTGAATACGTTTTGTCATTTCTTTCCACTTCAAAATTATAGAATGATCAGTGAGGGCAATATACCGCACTACCCTATTTTGTCAATGCTTATTTTCCAAGACTCTGCGCAGAGCGCGTCAAAGCTGTGATAACGCCGCGCAAGCTCCGCACTTCTTGGGAGGTTAAAGAAGCTCTTGAAAACATGTTACGCAAATTCCGCCGCATCAGGTCACGCTTATGATCGACTTGAAAATATCCTCCGTTTTCCAAGGCTTCTTCAAGGTGTTCATAAAATCCAAACAGTTCTTCCCGAGGCGCTTCCGGATCATCCCGCTCCCACAAAACATCTCGCGCCGGCGCATTCGGACGGCCTTGATACATTTCATAGGAAACTAAGATCACCGCCTGCGCGAGATTAATAGAGCTAAAATCAGGATTCAACGGAACGGTTATAATCTTATCGCAAAGAGCAATCTCATCATTATCCAGCCCGCATTTTTCAGAGCCGAACAAAAGACCTACTTTCTTACCGGAATTAACGCAAGCATTAACCTCAACGGCCGCCTCCCGAGGAGAAATAGCTTCCTTAATCATATCCCGAGGACGGGCCGTTGTGGCATAAACACCCTGTAAGTCCGCAAAGGCCTCTTGAGCCGTTTTAAAAACAACGGCTTTTTCAAGCACCGCATCCGCCGACGCACTTAAAGCACGCGCGTCACTATCTAACCAGTTAGCCTGAGGATCTATCAAACGCATTTCTGTGAGGCCGAAGTTTAGCATCGCCCGCGCGCAAGACCCTATATTTTGACTTAAAGTCGGTCGCGAGAGAATAACGACGGGTTTATAGTTCATATCTTAGCTTCCTGGAAAAATTATGAGTCCTATCTTATGGAAAATTCTCCTTAAAAGCAACAAAGCTTTAAAAAAGGATAAAATTCGTGTACCATGACGGAAGAAATATTTTATATAAACTAGGCCGGCGATGCAAAACTCTCTCTTTTCAAACCCTCGCTTTTTCCTCTTTTTGATTGCATTCGTCACCACAAGCGCGCTTGGAGCTGCCTATGTAGGAGAATATTTCTTTGAACTCAAGCCGTGTGTCTTGTGTCTCTATCAACGTTATATTTTTATGGTCACGTTAGCTACTGCCCTTTTAGGTACCTGCCTTTCAAGCGCTCAAAAACAAATTCCTGTGATTTTCATTTCCGCCCTTCTCTTTTTTGCGAATTTTGGCACGGCAACCTATCAAGTCCTTGTGGAGAAGAAAGTTTTAAAACTGCCCGCTCTTTGCCGCGGCATTGAAATCAACACGCAAACCCAAACCTTCGCTCAATTTCAAGAAAGCCTTGCCAAAGCGGGAAACCATATCCCCTGCGATCAAATTTCCTTCGAACTCTTTGGCATTTCCATGGCAGGCTATAATGCGCTTTTCACCCTGTTATCGGCTTTTGCCTGTTTGGTCGTCGCCATGATGCTTTATGCACCCCTTAGCCAACAAAAAAAGGCTCCTTGTCATGACGCCGAATAGTCAATCCCAAAAGGATAAGGTTCACGCTATGATTCGGGTAGATCATGCAGGGGAGTATGGAGCCGTGCGCATTTATCAAGGACAGATGGACGCCCTAAAAGGCTCTCCTTGCGAAGAAATAATTACTCATATGCAAGACCAAGAACGTGTGCATCTTGCAACATTTGACAAATTTATCCAAGATCGTCGCGTGCGCCCGACAGCTCTTTCCCCCTTATGGCATGTTGCCGGTTATGCCATGGGTTACCTCACAGGGCGTTTGGGCGAAAAAGCGGCCATGGCCTGTACCGTCGCCGTTGAAGAAGCTATCGATGAGCATTATGCGGCCCAAGAAGCGACCTTAAAAGATATGGGCACCGAGCCCGAGCTTTATAAAACCGTTGTTCGATTCAGACAAGAAGAACTGGAACACCGTGACATCGGGCTAGATCACGGCGCAGAACAAGCTCCCGCCTATGTCCTTTTAACCGGAGCCATAAAACGTGCGTCAAAACTTGCCATTTTTCTCTCAAAAAGAATTTAACAAAAAAGTTTATCTATGATTGATGTTTACATTCGCCCCCTCATAGATCCTCCCCTAACGAGGATTGGTATCCTTGTGGCAAAAACTAAAATTTCAGCTAATACGGTAACCTTAATCGGGTTCATATTCGGACTCACGGCCATGTTCTCCATTGCCCTCGGATATCCCGCCCTTGGCGGCTTATTCTTCATTCTCAATAGAATAAGTGACGGTCTTGACGGGGGCGTTGCACGAGCAACAAAAATGAGTGATTTTGGAGGCTACCTTGACATTATGTCGGATTTTATTATCTACCCCGGTCTCCCTTTGGCTTTTTGTTTTTACGACCCGACTTTTATACTTCCGGCGGCTTTTCTTATTTTTGCCATGGCCGGAGCTATGACCTCGTTTTTAGCCTATGCCGTTCTTTGTGCAAAAAATAACATTACCGGCGATGCCCGAGGTAAAAAATCATTCTACTACCTTGGCGGTGTTTGCGAAGGATTTGAGACGTTCCTTTTCCTTGGTCTTATGTGCTTTTTTCCACAGTCTTTTCCTACGTTAGCGCTAATTTTCGGAGTTCTTTGCCTCTGCACTACCGTCGGGCGGATTCTCCAAACACAGGCCGCCTTTAAAAACTAAAGATTCTTGAGACCAAAATCTTTCCCACCCGTGCCAATGATCAACATCGGGCACTTGAACCGATTGAACGGTCGGTATCCCTTGAAAATAACGCAGATAAGCTCGGGAGACTTTCAAAGGCACAATTGTATCCTTCAAACCGCTGTAATGGCGCTGGGGAATATGTCTTAATTCCTCAAGATACGCCGAACTATTAAGAGAAAATGTCAAAGGGCTTGAGTCATGGAATTCCGACCAAACTTTGTGATCGAGAACGCCGGCGAAAGTCACGACTTCCCGAATATCATGCTTTCCCTGTTGATAGCGCTTTGCAGCCGTTAACAGAGCCACAAGAGCACCTCCCGAATAACCGAACAAGGATATTTTAGTGCTCGGATAAAGTCGATGCAGTTGATCGATAATATCATCATAGGTTTCAATGGTCTCCGGTGAGAACCTCGCAAAAGTCCAGCTATAAAGCCCAAGGCGATTATCTTCAACGTAGTGCCCGGGGCGCCCAAGATAGACCTTCGTAGCAGAAGTCCGATCCGCCATAGCAAGGTTCAGCCCCGTTGGCTCAACAGGTGTCGGATCTAATGAAATACGAAATCTTGAAGCCCATGCAAGGCCGTCGCCCTCAATATAAACATGCAACTCAGACGCTTCTTTTTGAAAGACTCTGCCTTGTTGTCGAGGTTCAAGAAGAGCAAAAATTTTATGATGTTTTGTTTGAAAAACATAGGGGGTGAGGCGGTTTTCCGCTGATATTTTTTGAACGGTTTCTAAACAACGATCTCCATAGTGTGTTTCACACCCGAAAAGGAAAAAAAGAGCCGAAACCACAAAACATTTTCTATAAATCTCGATCATAAAAAAAATATCTCTGTAAAGCGTTATCTTTCTTAAACTATATAAACCTCTCGAAAAGAGAGCAAGATATATAACTCACTCCAAAAAAGTCCCGAACGTCGTTACTGCGCTCCTCACCTATACGGCATAGGCTTTGTCGCTAGTGCCTAGATCGGAACATCTTTGAAAAGACTATAAATGAAGACAAGAAAAACGTATCAAATAAAAAAAAGCAGCGCCCGAAGACACTGCTTTTTATTTTTAAGACCTAAGTGATCAATTAGAATTGATAACGGAGGCGAACGTTAACGTTATGAAGTTTAACGTCATCAGCTTTCTTAAAGCCGTATTCAAGACCACCTGACCAGTTACGTCCTGCCATTAAGGAAAGTCCGCCACCGACACCATACCAGTTATCGGAGTTTTGTTTTGGCTTCTTATAACCTGTTGCAGCATTATTAATACCGTCATCAAGACCTGTGCTTGTCATTGTGAAATCATGGTCATAAGTTACAAAGAGATAAGGTGTAATAGCTTTGGTAACTTGGTAACCGGATTGCAAGCGAACGAACAAGCGGCTGATGGTTGTATCTTGCTTAGAATAACGATCGCCATTGCTTTCGGTATATCTGTCTTGACTATCACGGCCATAGGTATAACCGAGACGTCCCAACAGAGCAAACTTGTTGATAACTTTATGGGCGTTACCGGCAAAACTTCCGTACCAACGGTTAGAATCGGTTTTTGCTGTTACGTTTGTGCCGCCTACAGGTGTACGCTTACGATCTTTGTTAACACGCATGTAACCGAAGATAGCATCAAAGTCCAACCAATCTGCAGCCATAACATTCAAATAAGGTGCAACACCAAATGCATGATCACCATTGATTTTACCGTGGTTAAAATCAGTTGTACCGCTTACATAACCGTAAGTTAGAGCAAGACCTGCAAGGAAACGATCGTTGAATTTGTAGTCACCGCCAAGGACCAGTGTCCAAAGATTTGCATCCCACTTACCGCCGGATGTCGAATCATCAATGCGTGTATAGTCAAAACGTGACCAAACGCCAAACGGATTTTCAACAGATCCGCCGTTTACACCGGCATTGGTATCAAGAATACCGACAGATGTAGAACCTGCACCGCCGTTACGACCTGTGCGAGTATCAAGACGTGCAGAGATAATGTCGGTTACGGCAGCAATAGAAACACGTGTTAGTTTTTCTTCCGTTACAACCAAGCTGCTTTGGTTACCGGCAGTGTTACCTGCATAAACGCTGTCGCCTGCGATATAAACATAACCGCCATTAGCAACCGCTCCGAGAGCAACGCCAATATCACCTTGATAAACCCATGCGCCTGCTTGGACTCTAGCACCATTATTAAAAGCAAAGCGAGTTTGCTCTTGTGTCCACGACCTAACTTCCGCTTCAGTATACACTCGCCCTTCGCGATTTCCCTCTGCAAAAGCAGGTGTTGCAGATGCAACAACGGCCAACGCAGTCAAAGACCTAATAAAATTTCTTTTCATTAATTTTTCCTCATAATCTTTTATAAACAAAACACACCCAAAAACGGATGCCTGTTTATCAACGTAATTTACTTTCCTTACAAATCGAAATCAAAAATCCTTCTCCGACTAAATTAGTCAAAATTGTGATTTTTTTATCACACAAATCCCCTCTCAAAGAGAGCTCATTGAAAAAATATAATTTTCCGATAGGATGGGAGAATCTATCTCCATAAACGTAAAATATAAAACAGGTGCGCCCTATGCCCTCTTCTGCTTCTAAAACACCAAGCAACACACCTTGCAAAGTCTCTCTATCGCAACCGGCAACATTTTTTTCCACTTTCACACTCTTTCTTTTTACCTTTGCCCTTGCCGTTCCTCTTTTAGGTCTACCTCCCTTTCGCTACGGCTGGTATACGCAGCTCGAACTCCTAACGGCAGGATTCTGGTTTGTGGGCGGCCTTGCAGCCCTATGGAATATTGCGCTTTTCAAAAAAAAGAGATCCTTGGCACGACATCTATGGTCTATGCCTGTTGTTTGGAGCTGGATCCCCGTTATCGTCCTCTCTACGATCGTTTCTGTTTTCCAAATAGCTCCCTTACAGTCGTGGTCAGGAAGCCCTCAGCTGGGAGACGGCATTGCAACTTTTCTAAGTCTTCTTTTTTTATCCCCCCTTTTTGTTCTAATAGGCCGGCAACATAAATTAAAACCATGGCTCTTGTGGATCACGGCAGCTGTTGCGATTTCCCTATCCGTTCTCACTGTGCTCGGGGCCTACGGCACCCCCGTTCATTCTTTAAAATTTTGGGAATGGGCACCGATGTTTTTTCCCGATTACATCACTTTTTTTGCCTTATCCCTTGGGGTTATTTATTGGTATACGAGGCCTTATTTCGCAAAAAAATACCTCTTAGACATTTTGTTTGCACTCATCCTCGGACTCATTATCTTTTATGCAAAGAACACAACAATTTACATAGGGCTTGCTCTCTCTCTTTTTACCTATGGTGTTCTGAAACTCCCCCTTTTCAAAACAATCCCCGTCCAAAAACGGCTGGCCTATTGCGCAGGGGCAGGCCTTTTAACCCTAACACTCCTCATTTGCCTCACAAATTTTGTAAGAGATGATTTACCGTCGACCTTCTCAAGCCTTATTAGCCGAGCCCATATCGGACAATTCACTTTTATTCAATACTTTTACGGCGACATCACCGCTTCAAAAATACTCTCGTTTCTTTTTGGAAACGGCTGGGGCGATTATAATAATGCAGCCGTCTCAAACCTCACACTCACCCAAGATTTTCAACTCTTTACAGGAGATACACATCAATCAACCCTGGAATTTGTTTATCGAGACCAAGTCAACAGTCACAATATCTTCCTTGAATATTTTCTGGCTCTTGGGTTTGCGGGCTTTCTCCTTTTTTGCTACCTCCAGTACAAAATCATCTCGAGCTTAAAAAGATCTCACCTTTTCCTTGGTACGCTCTTTATTGTTACCCTTGGCACGCTCCTTATTTTTTGGTTTCAACTCCTTCACACCCTTATTGCCGTCACATTGGCCTATTGCCTCCTTTTTTCAAAAACACCCCCGACAAGACAACACAATAGTTGCCTTAACAAATTTCTCCCCCTAGGAGCTCTTTTTTCAGCAGCTATTCTCTTTACCTTTTCTTTCGCACAAGGCCTCTCGGCCTACCAATATACAAAGAAAGTTTCCGGAAGATTAGGCAACGACCTTTTCCAAAAAATTGAAGATGTCACAACCACAAAATGGCTTTTATATGATCACCTAACCGGCGCCCACCGCTCAAGACAAATCGTTCAAGGCCTTTCTTCGGATATTTTTGTGTATCTCTCAAAAGCTCCTAATCCAAAAACACAAGAAGCCGGAGAAAACCTCCTAAAAATCACCACACATCTTCAAAAAGACATTATTGAAGGAAGCAGCCTCACGTCTCTCATCCTAAGCCTCAACGGCTTGTCCAAGTTTGCAAACCACCCTACGACAAAACCTCTTCTTGATACGGATCCTCGTTATGAAAAAGCATGGCATGAAACAGCACAACTCGTCGCCCGCCACCTGCCCTATCGCTCGGACTTGTTCACCCCTTATTTTTCACACCTTCTTACAACAAAACAGGGAGACGAACTAAAAAAACTAGCCTCCTATTTTATCTCAAAAAGAAGCACCGACCCCGTGGCACACTGGTTTTTAGGAGCCTATTATTTACAAGATTCCTCCGGGTTTGACAAAGGCATTTGCCTGATGAAACAAGCGCTTGATAACGGCATAGCAAAATATATTCCCTTACCGCCGAAACAAATTGAGCAAATCCAACAAGCAGCCTCACAGATCCAATGCTATAAACTTTTATAGACTCACAAAAAAAGCCCCGAAACTATCGGGGCCTTCTGCTTAAAATCATCTCGAAATTTCTAAGCAACTTTTGCCAAATTCTCCGCTGCGAAATCCCAATTAACCAAATGGTCTAAAAAGGTTGTGAGATAATCGGGGCGACGGTTCTGGAAATCAAGATAATAAGCATGCTCCCACACATCACAGGTAAGCAAAGGTGTTACGCCTTCTTGTGTCAAAGGGGTTTCGGCATTAGCTGTTTTCAGAATTTTAAGAGTCCCTTTTTCAACAACAAGCCAAGCCCAACCGCTACCGAATTGAGTTGCACCTGCTTGCTTGAATTGGGTGAGAAAGGTGTCAAAAGAACCGAAATCCGACGCAATTTTCGCCTCAAGTTCTCCCGTTGGCTTGCCGCCGCCATTGGCCTTCATAGAGTGCCAATAAAATGTATGGTTCCACACTTGAGCCGCATTATTAAAAACACCTGCCTTCGAGGCATCTCCTGCAACGGCTTTGATAATTTCTTCAAGGGGACGGCCGGCAAGATCCGTCCCTTCAAGAAGGCCGTTAAGATTATTTACATAAGCTGCATGGTGTTTACCGTGGTGAAAGTCCAAAGTATTAGCTGAAATATGAGGCGCCAATGCATCTTTGGGATAAGGTAAATTGGGGAGGGTAATACTCATTTTGAAGTCCTTTTCTCAAGTGAATTTAAAGGGAAGATAACAAAATGAGTGTGTCAATCCCGACTAACAAAGTCAAGAAGGAGAAAAAAAAATTATAGCCTCTTGCATCAAATTCCGGTTCGAGATAGTTTATCCCTGTAGAGTATCCCTAGGGATTGTCTCAAAAATCCCAAGTTAAAAAAGAAAATACTATCCGGGGGTTTTTTGGAATAACTACAAGCATAAAAGGGCCCGCGTGGTGGAATCGGTAGACACAACAGACTTAAAATCTGTCGCTCTTAGAGCGTGCCAGTTCGAGTCTGGCCGCGGGCACCACCTCTTTATCTCCTAATACGTTTTTTTGAAACCTTTAGGATCATTTTGTTTATCTCGTTAATTATCCCCCGTTACTTATCCCAATGTGCATTAGGCGGAGACCGCCTTTCGGGAAAAACAGGAGGCAACTTCTTTAATTTACTAAGGGAAACGCCTGTTACTTTCCCTAATTTTCTAAGGCTGTGACCTCTTTCAATTTTAAATTGAGAAAGTCTCCTTCCTGTCCTAGCCAACTCAAGAGCAATATCTTCAGGATCTCTAATATCTTGCAACACCTTTTGAAATGCCTCTATTCTCTTGGTAATTTCAATCACTTCGCGCTTAGTCTCTTCCAAAGAAACTTGTGCAGACTCCGACTCTGTTGTCGTTTCCTCGTCAGAACGGGACAAAGCAACTATCTTAGCTTGAAAAGCAACTATCTTAGCTTGATAAGCCATTAGGCTCTGTCTTTCTTTTTCAATATCGTCTGCAAGTTGTTCCCTCAATGTCGGCACATCCTGTTTTTTTCCTGTTCAAGGAGGCGTTTCAACTTTTCAATTTCCTCTTCTTCCTGTGCAATTGTCTCCAAAAAAGTTTGCACTAAAGCCAGAGAACTCGAAAAATCATCTCCCCCTCCTTCAACACCTCCCCCTTTTCGCACGAGTTTTCGACGTTCGTTAATAGCCCCTATGTTTAAACCATGGGGGGCATCTCTATCCAAAAACAGCTCTCGAAAACGAGGGTTTTTAGGATCGGGTTCAATGGTCTTTAATTCTAGGGCTCGTGCCTCAGCCTCTTCTCGTTCGCGTAATTGTTCGGCAAATGATTTCCGGGGGCTTGTTTGTCCAAAGTCTTCGTACTCTCCGTGACGATAAGAGCGATACTTTTCTCGATCGGGCAAATTTCTCTTTGCTCTTGCAGCTACTTCTACAAAAGAGAGCTCTTTTCTCGGACCCAGCTGAAGAGCAACGGGACAGGCAGAGGTGTTCGTTCCTCAGCATCCGGACTCCTATTACCATAAGGGCTACTACTACTTCCGGCCTTAGACAAAGCCGCCCTTTTTTGACAGGGGCTTTTTATTCCAAAAACCGGATTTCGAACAGTAACTTGATCTCCTACAATTTCATCCTCATCAAACGAAGACCCGATAGCAAAATTACAACTCATCATGGCAAAAATACCGGACAAGAAAGCTATATTTTTCATCTTAAACACCTTTAAAAATAATATACGACTGAATAATTATAGCAGAAAGACAAATTCTGTCAATTTTATAAAAATTCACTAATAGTCTTGATTATAACTGCGCCCGAAACGCAAATGACGATGCACCGAAGCCGAGAACAAAATACCAAAGCCCATAAGTAGCGAAATCATTGACGTCCCGCCATAGGACATGAAAGGGAGAGGAACCCCCACAACGGGCAACAATCCCATAACCATACCGATATTAATAAAGACGTAAAAAAAGAACAGAGCCGTAAAGCCGATACCGTAAAGTCTCGCATAATAACTTTTGCACTCTAGGGTCATCTTTAAGGCTATTGCAATAATCAATCCGTACAAAAGAATCAAAAGACTTCCCCCAAACACACCGAATTCTTCACTAAAATGGGCAAAAATAAAGTCCGTTTGTTTTTCCGGTAAAAACTGCAGCTGACTTTGAGTCCCTTTCAAAAAGCCTTTCCCCAAAAAACCACCTGATCCTATGGAAATTTTCGATTGCATAATATGATATCCGCTGCCAAGGGGGTCATCTTCAGGATTCAAAAAAGTCATGACACGTTTTTTTTGATAATCATGCATATTAAACCACAGAGCAGGCAAAGAGAGACCCACAAGCCCTAAAACCGTCATGACCTTCCACATCTGAATCCCTGCCATAAAAACCACAACGGCTCCTGTTGCTGCCAGAATTAACATAGTGCCTAAATCCGGCTGACGCAAAACAAGCGCACAAGGAAGCGCCACCAGTATTAAGGGCCAAAAATAAGTTTTTAAACGGCTAATTTCAAACGGGCTTTTATCATGAAAATAATGGGCTAAAACCATAATAAGTGTTACTTTCATTATTTCTGAGGGTTGCAAGTGAAAGACGCCTAAATCAATCCAGCGCTGGGCTCCCATCCCGATGTGCCCTTTGATTTCTACAAAAACCAGCAGCAATAGCGATGCAAAATACAAAGTGTAAGAATAGGTTCGCCAAAAACGAATATCCACTAACGCAATAATAATCATCAAAGAAAAACCAACCGTAAAGCGCACAAATTGCTTTGAGGCCCACGGAGAAACAGTCCCGCCTGCAGCGGAATATAAAGCTACTAGGCCGACAAAAACAACAGCAACAACGGACAGTAAAAGATGAGGCTCAATGAGCTTTATTTTTTCAATAACCGTCAAAAATCTCATGTCTCCTCCTCTCGTATTACGCCTTTTTTGCCGGACATAATTTGTTGTGTTTTTAAAAGAATATCATGACCGAGAGGCGCTGCAACACGACCGCCGGCTCCTCCATGCTCTACAACCACTGCAAGGGCATATTTAGGATTATGAACCGGAGCAAAACCGGAAAAGAGAGCATGATCTCGATGCTCCCAAGGTCGTTGATCATTATGAATAATACCTTTCTTGCGCTCTGCCATGGAAATACGCCTCACTTGACATGTCGCTGTCTTCCCCGCCATGGTAAAACCGGGTTCTATAATACGATTTCGATAAGCCAACCCATAGGGAGAATTTACCGTTCGATCTAATCCCTTTCTAATTAAATCAAGATACAATTTTTTAATATTGAGGTCTTCAAAGGAAACACCTTGCGAACACAACAATGTTGGTTTCACAGCTTTACCGTCAAGATTGGCCAAGCGCGCCGTCATCACTGCCAATTGCAAAGGCGTGGCCAATAGAGCACCTTGGCCGATGCTCAAATTGACTGTGTCGCCTCGAACCCAGTTTACGCCTCGCACCCTCTTTTTCCAATCGGGGCCGGGAACAAGGCCCGCTTTTTCGTGGGGAAGCTCAACCCCGCTCTCAACTCCGAATCCAAGTTTCAAGGCCATCTCTTTAAGGCGCTCTGCTCCGATAAGTTGCGCAACTTCATAAAAATAAATATCACAAGATTGAGCCAAAGCATTCACCACGGAAATCCGTCCATGGCCGCCGTGCTTATGCCAACAATGAAAACGATGGGAACCCACATCAATATATCCCTTACAAACAACGGAGTGAGTCGAAGAGACAGTCCCCGATTCAAAGGCTGCTAAAGCAACGGCCATCTTAAATAACGATCCCGGAGGATAAAGCCCATGGATAGATTTATTATGCAAACATCCATAAGGATTGGAAGCAAGTTCTTTCCAGTCTTTTGAGCGAATTCCATTGGTAAAAAGGTTCGCATCAAAACCGGGAGAAGACGTCAACGCCAAAACCTCTCCGCTTCTCACATCCAAGACGGCACAGCTACCGCTTTTCTCTTGAGCCATGCGTTCTTGTACATAGTTTTGCAGCTCTAAATCTATCGTTAAGGTTGTATTTGAACCTGATCGGCTTTCTTGACGCGCTAACTCTTGCACGGTTCTGGTACGTGAATTCACCTCTATACGGCGATACCCTACGCGCCCCCTCAAAGGCTCGTCGAATTCTTTCTCAATACCTGATTTTCCAAGGCGAAAATCTGCCAACCTATATAAAGAGTTCTTGTTCTGATCATCCCGTGAAGGCGTTTGCACATAACCGATTAAATGAGCTGTTGCTAACCCGTAAGGATAAAAACGCGACCAACCTCTCTCAATAAAACATCCCGGGAAATCTCTCATAGAAGCCTCAAAACGGCACACTTCTTTCCAAGATAATCCGTCAACAACCGTTGAAGCTAGAAATTTCGGTTTATAACGCATACTCTCAATAAGAGTTTCTATATCCTCTTTCTCTAAAGAGTAGCGGATAGAAAATTTTTCAAGAGTCTCCCGCACATTTTTTGTTTGATCCGGCACAATCATCAAGCGATAGGTTTGATGATTATCAGCTAAGATCTTTCCGGAACGATCTTTAATTAAGCCCCGCTTTGGCAATAAGAATTGGACTTTTATACGGTTTTCATCGGACAAAGCTTTATAGGTAGAGCCTTTATAACTTCCTAAGTAGGTCAGGCGTCCGATAAGAGACAACCCTAAAACCCCTTGAATTCCGCCCAAGAGAAGCGCTCGCCTTGAAAAACGTTGTTCTTCGGAAATAAAGGGATTATCTCTCTTTCTTCTCTTAGCCATAAATCATCCGCCTAAATCGAGAAAAAAAAGCCACAATTCCCTTGAGTAAAAGAGGATATGTCAAAATTGTGAGAACGCTCTGAGATAAAGCAAACACATTCAAGAATGTAAAAATAAACACATGAGAAAGACTAAATACAGCCCAATGAGATAAAAACCCATAGTCCTTTAGGAATTTTTTCATCAATAAAATAGAACCCTGCTGCAAAATAACAAGCAGAACATGGAACCCTAAAAATGTCTCCAGCATCAAGTCTAACCAAAGACTCGGCAACAAAAAACAAAACCAAAATCGAGGCGGCAAATAAAGAAGGGATGCAAAGCAAAAAATAGCATAAAAATGGATAAAGAGCACCGGGCCTTTAAAAAAAATCGGTAAAGGAATTAGGGATAAAGCCGCTGCAACAAAAAAGCCGACACTAATCAAAAAAGAAAAAAGGGCCTGATTCACATTGCGGGCAAAAAGGATTTTTAGACTAACCATTGCACGTTTTACTCTCCCTCTCCCCCATGGGATTTTTGAATTTGCACATAATGCAATCCTTTAAAATCTACCAAAGGTGTCACATAAACTTGATTATTTTGAACTTTTGAAATTGTCCCGATGGGATTTCCTCTTGGAAAATAACCGTCCACTCCTGAAGAAAAAACAAGCTCACCCTTTTGAACTTCCTGAGGATTTTTCACAAAATTAAGACGCATTTCTTGATCTCCTCCTCCATAGAGAACTCCCTCTTGACGGGTGCTTTCACACTCCGCCGGGATATGAGATTGTGGATCGGTAACTAATAAAACTCGAGAGATTTCACCACCGACTTTGTCCACCTGTCCAATAATAGCATTTTCGCTCAAAACCACATCAAAACGCCGAATACCGCTTTTTCTCCCTGCCTTTATAAAAAGAGACCGAGATTTCAAAAAAGCATTTTGCCCAAAGCAAGGGGCCGTTATAAACGCCGTATCCCCGTCGCCTTGTAAGGAGAGTAAATCTCGTAGCTCCCTATTCCTAAGCTCAAGAGCATGGGTTTGATTTCGATAGGCCCTCAATTCTCGTTCAACAGTCTCGAGGGCTTGTGCCTCTTTTTGAATCAAAAGGTGACGATTAAAATTTTTCCGATAGGTTTTAAAACTAGAAAAAGGACTTTCCACGAAAGACAAAAAAAGGGCACTTGTATCATAAGCAAATTCGGAAAGATTTTGTCTTACACGTTCTCCTTCTAACAAAAGAGCCGCACTCAAAGTAATAACCGCAAAAAACAACAACACCGGCATTAAGCGAATACGCATTATATACCGACGTGTTGTCTTTATGGACGTTTTACTTATGAGAAGCATGACACAATACCAAATTAAAAGGTCACATTAGAACATGCGAATCAAAACATCCTTAAGAACCTTGATTTGTTCAAGGGCTTTACCGGTTCCAAGGGCAACACAAGACAACGGATCATCAGCAATGGAAACAGGCAAACCCGTTGCTTCTCGCAAGACACAATCCAAGTTATGAAGCAACGATCCTCCCCCCGTCATAACAATGCCTTTTTCAACAATGTCTGCTGCTAATTCCGGCGGTGTGTTTTCAAGGGTAATTCGAACGGCATCCACAATGCCCATCACCGGCTCATGGAGACTCTCGGCAATTTGCTTTTCGTCAATGATAATTTCCTTGGGAATTCCGTTGACAAGGTCTCTCCCTTTAATAGCCATGGTTTTTCCAAGGCCCTTTTCAGGCTTAACAGCCGACCCGATCGATTTCTTAATACGCTCTGCCATACTCTCTCCGATCAGCAGATTATGGTGACGACGAATATAAGCGATAATAGCCTCATCCATGGTATCCCCCCCCACACGCACAGAACGCGCATGCACAATACCCCCAAGGGAAATCACAGCAACTTCTGTTGTGCCGCCGCCAATATCAACAACCATAGAACCGCAAGGCTCTGTTACCGGAAGCCCGGCACCAATAGCCGCAGCCATGGGCTCTTCTATTAAAAAGACACGACGCGCACCCGCACTTTCGGCAGATTCTTGGATGGCTCTTTTTTCAACGGCCGTTGATCCTGAGGGAACACAAATAATGACTTGCGGGCTAATAAAATTCCGACGCTTTTGAACCCGTTGGATAAAGTATTTAATCATATCTTCGGCAACGTCAAAGTCCGCAATAACACCTTCACGTAAGGGTCGAATCGCCTGAATATTCCCCGGAGTACGCCCGACCATAAGCTTTGCTTCATTACCGACGGCTAAAACACGTTTTTTTCCCTTGCTTTCCGTAATGGCAACCACAGAAGGCTCATTCAATACAATGCCTTGACCTTGGGCATAAACAAGGGTATTAGCCGTTCCAAGATCAATGGCAACATTAGAAGACAGGTAAGACGTCAGTTTTTTAAACATGTGGACACTCACTTAAAAAATTAAAATAATTTGCAAAAAACGCTCTTTAAAACTCAAAAAATAAAATGAGCACATACTATATCTACGACACTTCTTCTTCAAGGTCTACAGGATTTTTCCAAAAACTCGGTAAGGGTTTTTTAGTCTTTCTTTAACACTCCTTAAAGAAAAATACATCAAGGTGAATGCAAGACTCTTCATTATGAGAGTTCTTTAAAGTGTGTGTGTTGGAGATTTACGCTATGAAACGTAAAAAATCACTTTTTCACGTCCTGTTTTCGTTCTTCTTTTTATTCCTTTTGAGTTTTTCTACAGTTTTTGCTTCGGATTCTCCGGACGAAATAGAGGAAGATCAAAGTTCTTTTCACAGGATTTCGGTAAATTACCCGGTTCCCTTTCCCAAAGAACATAAAGGATTGAGAGGCGTGGCAACGGAGGAGCTCGTTGATTTAACATCTCTTCCTTTCATGACAATTGATCCGGACGGGGCAGAGGATTTAGATGATGCTTTATATGTCGAAAAAGAGGGGGAAGACGCTTATCACATCGCCATCGCTATTGCCGACCCAACTTATTATGTTCGGCCTCACTCCCCTATCGCCAAAGAAGCCCGCCGCCGAAGCTTTACGATTTACGGGCAAGGAGCCCCTATTCCTATGTTACCGCCGAAACTTGTGAGAGTCTGCTCTTTAGAACAAGGTAAAAAACGATCTGCCCTTGTTGTGGATTTGTATATTGATAAAAAAGGTAACTTTCAGGATGTACCGACAATTTATAGAGCTTTAATTTGTTCTCAAAATAAGGTTTCCTACGCGTTTGCGAATGGTATTTATGAGGGGCGATGGTTTAGCCTTATTAACCCCGACCTTAAAAACAGGTTATTCTTAGCACAGGAAGCTGCACAGGCTCTTAAATCTTATTATTCCGAAGATCGGGAGATTCTAAACAGCCAAGATGTCGTCGGTGAATTTATGACGGCGGCAAACAACGCCGCCGCCATTGTATTAAAAAAAAGAATTGAAGAATCCAGAATTAAAAAAGTCGTTTTTAGATCACAAGACGCGGTGGGGGGTCGTGCTCTTTATAGCTCGACAAGTTCTTTTCACGCCTCCTTTGATTTGTCCTACACCCACTTTACCTCACCCATAAGACGATACGCTGATATGATGGTTCATTGGCTCCTTTTTTACCCCGGTTATGAATTTTCAGATACAACCCTTGACTATATTAATCGTCAACAAGAAGGATTAAAAATTTCAAGTTCTTTTGCTCACTACTGAAGAAATAACATAATCTAATAAAGAGTTACGGCTCTATTTTAGGGAGGCTATATTTTTTGCATTATTTTTGTTAAAGTATATTTATATATAAAAGGCGTCGCCCGTGAAAAAAAATAAAAAGAAATATGCTGTCTGCCGAAAAAATTCAGAGCCAAAGGGCTTGTTCCCTTCTATGATCGTCGGGGGGGTTTTTTCGTTCCAACACCTAAAAAAGCAATCGCCTCAAACAAAATTTCTGCACAAAATCCACTGCCCCCTAAAACAAAAGGAAAAAGAAAATGCCTAATTCTATTTCTTCATTTTTTGCCGGTTTTTCAAAAGGCAAATTCCCCTTAGGACAATTTACAGAAATCACCCTTATTATCCTTTCTCTTTTCGCTGCCTTTTTTATCACTAAACTTTTGATGAAAAAACTTTCCGAGCCTCTTTTAGAAAAGTTCGAAACAAAATCGCAAAGTTTTCTGGATATTGAAAAAACAACCTTTTCTATCTTGCTTATTTTTACAGCCCTTTTATGGTTCGTTGATTTAGGTTTTAAGGCATTCCAAGAGAAAACAATGCTGATCAAACCGATTTTTCTTGCTTTATTGTCTTGGGGTACTATTCGAAGCGTCACCCACAACCTGGATAACTCTCTGCTCAGCCGTTTTGTGAATAATGTTTTATGGCTAACGGCAGCTCTTTTTGTCACAGGGTATCTAACTGATTTTTCAGAATTTTTAAAATCATATTCCTACACCATCGGTAAGCTTAACCTCTCGCTTCATACTTTTGTTTTTGGCATTATTGTTTTTTCTGTTTTGCTTTGGGTTTCTTCTTTAATTACTCACTTTATTAATAAAATTTTGGAAAAAAATAGAAAAATTAATAGAACGCAAAAAGTTCTCATTATGAAAATTTTGAGAATCGTTTTATATACAACTGTTTTTATCTCAAGCTTCCAAGTGATCGGATTTGATTTAACCACCTTAACTATTTTTGGCGGAGCTGTTGCCTTTGGTATCGGTTTCGGCCTGCAAAAAATCTTTTCTAATTTAATTAGCGGATTTATTTTATTGTTGGATAAATCCATTCGCCCGGGGGATGTGATTGCTCTAACAGGTGCCCACGGGGAAACTTATGGAGAAGTAAAAAAATTAGATGCGCGGTATGTTTCCGTTGTAACCCGTGACGGGAAAAAACACCTTATTCCGAATGAAACATTAATTTCAGAGCGCGTTGAAAATTGGTCTTATAGTGATGATAAAATTCGATTGCATATTCCCGTTGGTGTTGCGTACGGATCGGACCTTGATTTGGTCATCAAGCTCATGTTACAAGCCGCCGATGAGGCCTCGGAACGCATCCTAAAAAAGCCGGAACCCGCTTGTTTGCTTACAGGGTTTGGAGACAGTTCCGTTAACTTTGAATTACGGGTTTGGATTAATGACCCTCATAACGGCTGTGAAAGGCCCAAAAGCGACGTTCTTCTAAATATATGGGGAAAATTCAAAGAGCATAACGTTCTGTTTCCTTTTCCTCAAATGGATGTTCATCTTATCAAAACACCCACACCAAAAAAGAAAAAAGATTAAAGGTGGTGATGAAGTGTTTTTTTTGAAACATTCTATCACTTATAAATCATTTGTCCCGAGGAAATGGTGCACCCTGCAGGATTCGAACCTGCGACCTGCGGCTTAGAAGGCCGACGCTCTATCCGGCTGAGCTAAGGGTGCACATATAACTTGATTATAAATACCTCATTGTTACCAAAAGGTAAAGACCTTGGTCTTTTGATATATGATGATACAATATCTTGATTGAGCATCCTTACCTTTCCCTTTCTCTGTTACCTGATTTCCATTTCTGCAAAAAGAGACCCTGTTTTACAGCATAGAGCATTTAAAACAGATAAAAATACCGGCTTATAATTGTTTTTAGGTTTAATTACTAATTTTCTCAGCTACCGACACAGATATCTCCGCCGACGTCTTATGTAAACAAAAATCTAACCCGACCAGACTATAAGTTTTTAATAAACCGATGCTATTTCCACGGGTTCTACTTTACCGTCCATGGTCGCTATATTTGCATCATGCTCTGCTTCATGGTCTAATAATTCATTTCTATTCGGTTTTCTATTGGCCATGTAATTGCTCCCTTAATGCTGCTATCATATCTTTTCTTGCTTGCAGTTCATCATATTTTGCCCGTTGATCTGCCGTTGTTTCGGCTGCCGGCGGATCAATAAGCCCTTTTTTAATACCGCCGTCAACTGACCCTGTAGATCCGGGAGCCGTTCCGGGGGCAGCTACTTCATTGCCGGCGTTACCGCCGCCCCCTCCTCCGCCTGCTGCTGCGGGAGGTGCACCGCTTGGAGGTGCCGGTTTTGCAGGAGCTAAAATAGCGGCGGCTGCAGCTGCAGCTGCCTCTGCAACGGCAGAAGCAATTTCTGATGGAACGTTAGATGCCTCCTCAGCAGCAACAGCAGCTTCTGCAACTGCCTCTTCTACATCTTCGGCCGCGTCTTCCACAGGTTCCGCTAGTTCTTCGGCAGGCTCTGCAACTTCCTCCGCTTCTTCGGCAGCTTCCTCCGCTTCTTCGGTATCTGCCATAGCCTCGCCAACGGCACTAATAACTTCTCCGGCAACAATACCGGCAGCAACAGCAGCAGTGAGGGCAGCATCTGCTAAACCGGCTAGGTTGCTTGACGAAGCTTCCGAAGTTGCTGCCGTATCTCCGACACTTTCTGCTGCATCTTCCGTAGAGGCACTTGCCTCATCCGCAGATGTTTCGGCAGCCTCTTCCGTCTCTGATACATTCTCCTCCTCGGTTTCTGTTGTCTCTCCTGCCGAGTCTTCTGCAGGCTCTGCGACCTCCTCCGCAGGGTCCTCTTTTGTCTCCGGTGAGGCACTCTCTTCAGGTGTTTCTGCGATCTCTTCAGTCGATTCGTCGGCGCTTTCCGTTTCCTCCCCCGCTTCTTCTTCTGCTATCTCTTCTTCAGGGGGAGCTTCTTCCTCAACAGGCGTTGCAACGACAGCAGAATCCCCTGCTGCCCCTTCACCTTCTGCGCTGGCTTCTTCGTCGGCAGGTTCTTCGTCCTCGCCTACAGCCTCTTCATCCTCGCCCGTAGCTTCTTCTTCGGCAATGGATTCATCGACATCCATAGCAGGCGTTTCTCCGGAAACATCAGAAGATGCGGTCTCGGTCTCGCTGTCTACGGAGACATCTTGAGGTCCTTCTGAAGAAGAGTCATTTGGGGAAGGTGCGTTAGGATCTTCAGGAGAATACGGAGAGTCAGAAACCCCGCCTCCTGCTTCTTGAATGGTTTCTTGTGTTTTTTCAATCTGCTCATTAAGGCTTTTGACCTTGTTAAGGTTTGCTTTGGAAGGATTTGTGTTGGCTTTTTGCTGTGCAAGCTCCCTTGCGCGCCTAAGTTCGTCTAAGGCGCGTTTTGCTTTTGCAATGATGTCGCTTATAGCCATAAAGCCTCCCTATAAAGCTTTAGCATTTTTATGCTTTATCCTTTGCATCCCCTGCAAAAGATATAAAAACACTCTGTATAATTTGTCTTAATCTCCAAAACTTATACCAAGACCCCGTGCGGTTGTTACCAAAGTCGACTTGGGATCAACGGCACTGTAACGCTCAATAGCCTCCAAAACGGGAACATCCACAACACCTCGATTTTGCCAAGCTACCATTCTATTGTGTTTGCCTTCTGCAATTAAATCAACCGCCTTAACACCAAAAGCCGATGCTAAAACACGGTCATCTGCAATGGGCTGTGCTCCGCGCTGTACATGGCCAAGGACTGTAAAACGGGTAACGGCACCTGTGAGTTCTGTAATTTGATCGGAAAAATAGTGCCCGATACCGCTATAATGAGAGCGCCCCGTCACAGGATCGATCACGCTGGAAGGTTGTCCGTCTTGTTTTTTAACAGCTTCGGCAACCACCACCAACGCATAGTTACGACCGCGCTTAAAGAGAGCTTGAATTTTTTCAACGATCTTTTTGAAATCGTATCGGATCTCCGGAATGATCACAATATCGGCACCGCCTGCAATGCCGGCAGACAAGGCAATATGCCCGGCGTCTCGCCCCATAACTTCAAGAACCATAACACGATCATGACTGGCAGCCGTCGGTTGCAGGCGATCAAGGGCTTCGGTTGCCACTTCAACGGCCGTTGAGAATCCGATGGAACGCTCCGTTGAGCCCAAATCATTATCAATTGTTTTTGGAATTCCGATAAACGGAACATTCGCCTTTGAAAAAAGCTTATGAAGAATTTTCAGACTTCCGTCTCCGCCAACGCCGATAAGGGCTTCAAGACCCAAATCATGGCAAGCTTGAACAATTTCTTCAGAGCGATCTTTATAAGAACCGTTGGGCATGAGATAATGAAAGGGATTTCCTTTATTGGTCGTCCCTAAAATAGTCCCCCCAAGGCGGGCACCGGCAGAATCAAAGTGATCTAATGTTAAGGCACACACATCTAAAGGATCACGTAAAAATCCCATTGTACCTTGTCGAATGCCGCACACTTCCCAGCCATATCCGAGGATAGCCCGGTAAGTCACAGCTTTTAAGACCGAATTAAGACCGGCACAATCTCCGCCGCTGGTCAGGATGCCAATTTTTTTACTCATAGGTATCTTTCATACTCTTTAATTTATTTTTATATATTTGATCAACTTTGATCACTCATAGCAATTAAGTCCAGCATAGCATTTTACGCTTCTAATGGGCAGGTGCAATTATGAGATAAGTTATATCACCACAACATTATGACATAAATTACTCTTTAAAAAAGGAAGAGTATAGCAAGAACCCCTTTTTTCTGTTATTAATAAGAGCGTATAAATACTGAAAATCAGTAGAGTAGCGTTTTATGGACGAACAAGAATCTTTAAAGAAGAAACTCGACCTTTTAAAGGACGAGCACCGCGAGCTTGACACAATGATTGATGATTTGTTGCGTGAAACAGTTGTCAATCAATTAGCTGTTCAACGCCTCAAGAAAAAGAAACTCCTTGTACGGGATCATATTGCCCGAATCAACGCTCAATTTTTACCGGATATTATTGCTTAATTTTTTAGCCCTTAAACCCCCACTTCACATCTTGAGTCTGCCATGTCTTTATCCGGTTTAGTTGTTGCCCACAATGAACAAGATAACCTTGATCCGTGCCTAAAATCCCTTTCTTTCTGTGATGAAATCGTTGTTGTCTTGGATAAATGCACCGACGACTCCAAAGCAATCGCAATAAGACACGGTGCAAAACTTGTGGAAGGAACATGGGACATTGAAGGCGAGCGTCGCAACCTCGGACTTAAAGCTTGTTCCCGTGACTGGATTATTGAACTCGATGCCGATGAGCGCATTTCAGAAAACCTCGCCAAAGAAATCATAAAAACAGTCGAAAAATCTCAAGCCGATTTACACCTGATTCCTTTTGATAATTACATCGGAGACAAACGTGTTCGTTATGGCTGGGGCGGTTATTTTGGTGTTTCCCAATCTCCTCGTTTAACACGACGCGGCACTAAGACATGGGGCCTTCAACGCGTCCACCCAAAATTAACCTTAAGTGATAAACGGGGGAACAAGCTAACACACCCGATTATTCACTATGTGGATAGAGACATCTCGGATCTTTTGCATCGCCTTGATCGCTATACGACCTTGAATGCACAGGATATGCGTACCAAAGAAAAACAAGAGACTTTCGGTCATAATGTAAGGCGAATTTTCTCACGATTCTACAAATGCTATGTGGTAAGAAAAGGCTATAAAGAAGGGCACTACGGGTTTCTGATTGCCCTTTGTGCCGGCCTTTATCCGATTCTATCTTACCTTAAAGCCACCCTTGAAAAAGAGACCTAAAGGCATTCCTCCCCTTTCAAAGAAGACTCTTTTCCGGTAAGGTCAAGGTTACCAGCACATCCATAGAAATGCTCCCATGACAGAACAAGATTTTGCCGATATCCCGCCCCTAGACCACCCTCAAGATGAAGGGATGATTTCCGCAGCAACCTTTGTTGTGCCCTCCGCGCAGCCCCAAAATTCCAACAACCAAAACACCGACAAAACAGCTAATCGAACCCCCTTTCATGAACTGCCGCTCGAAAGCCTGCCCCATAATATCGAGGCTGAACAAGCCTTGTTAGGTGCTCTTTTATATAACAACCTTGCCTATGAAAATGTATCCGATTTTTTACGACCGGACCACTTTAGCGAACGAGCCCACGAGCAAATCTATGCGGCAATCACGCGCCTTTTAGAAAGAGGTCAAGTTGCCGACCCCGTCACCCTAAAGGACTATTTTCAATCCCAAGCCTCCCTTGAAGAAATTGGCGGCACAACCTACCTCGCCAAGCTAGCGGCCTCCGTCGTCTCTTTGGTTAATACGGCAGATTACGGGAAAATTATTTATGACCTTTTCTTAAGGCGCCAACTGATTCAATTAAGCCAAGAGCTCGCCTCAAAATCCCATAAGGTTGATCTTGAAAGCAATGCTACGGATTTTATCGAAGAAACGGAGCAGCAGCTTTTTGACCTCGCGACAACGGGCAATATGGATCGAGGATTCGTGCACTTTGCCGAAGCCCTATCAGCTTCCATCGAGACGGCTCAAATCGCCTTCAAAAGTGACGGACATGTGGTTGGTGTCACAACGGGTCTCCTCGATCTTGATAAAAAACTCGGCGGCCTTCACCCTTCCGACCTCCTCATTCTGGCGGGTCGTCCTTCCATGGGTAAAACAGCCCTTGCCACGAACATTGCTTTTAATGCGGCACAAGCCTCTTTAAAAGAAAAACAAGGCGGTGCTGCCGTTGCCTTTTTTTCCCTCGAAATGTCGGCAGAACAATTAGCAGGCCGTATTTTAGCCGCGGAATCCGGCATTGTATCCGATAAAATCAGGCGAGGGGATTTGAATGGAGATGACTTTGAAAAGTTTGCCGATGTTGCAAAAGAGCTTGCCAGCCTCCCTTTGTTCATTGATGACACACCGGCTCTTAGTATGTCTGCCCTTCGCACAAGGTGTCGTCGTCTAAAGCGCCAACATGACCTTGGTTGCATTGTGGTGGACTATCTCCAACTCCTAAGCGGCTCCGGCAACAAACGAAGTGAAAATCGCGTGCAAGAAATCTCCGAGATCACGCGTTCCTTAAAGGCTCTTGCTAAAGAACTTCATGTCCCTGTTCTGGCCCTCTCACAGCTTTCTCGTGCCGTCGAGCAGCGTGACGATAAACGCCCCCAATTGTCAGATCTTCGCGAATCAGGATCCATTGAACAAGATGCCGATGTTGTGATGTTTGTTTTTCGGCAATCCTATTACCTCGAACGAAAAGAGCCGGATCTTGGCACCGACCTACACCTTAAATGGCAAGCTCAAATGGAGAATATTCGTAATGTTTCCGAAGTGATTTTGGCCAAACAGCGCCATGGCCCCGTTGGCACAGTGCGACTTTTCTTTGACTCACGCGTTACCAAATTTGGGGATCTAACTGCCGAAGATCAAGCAAAGCTTATGCTCGCAGCTTAGAGTTCTTTCTTTTATAGCGAGCCGTTGCGGCAGCCTCAATAAAACGCTCATATATTAAGCGATCAAGATCACCCACTAAAAACTCAGGATGCCATTGCACACCAAGGCAAAAAGTCAAATTTGGATCTTCAAGACCCTCAATAATCCCGTCCGAAGCAACAGCATTAACAACAAGACCTCGACCGACTTTGTCGACAGCTTGGTGATGGCTGGTATTCACGGCAACTTTTCCCCTCCCCTTGCTGCAACTCGCCAAAAGAGTACCGTCCGTAATGATAATATCATGGGTCGGAAGATGGCGGCATTGGGCTTGGGCGTGTTTTAAAGCTTTAGGATGCGCGTCGGGAATATGTTGAATCAGCGTACCGCCCCTCACAATATTAAGCATTTGCTGCCCCGCACAAATCCCAAGAAAAGGCACATCACGCTCGAGGGCTTTTTCCACAAACGCAAAATCAAAGGAAGAACGTTCGGAATTTAAAACGGTCTTTTCATGGCAAAAGTCTTGTCCGTATAATTTAGGATCATGGTCAAAGTCGCCTCCGCTTACGGCAACCCCATCCACAAGATCAAGATAATGATCAATGAGGTCGATAGTGTGGGGCAGCATAATAGGAACTCCGCCGGCCTTATGCACCGTATCGCAATAGTGCTCGCGAAGGGCATACCACGGGTATTGAGAATAAGTATTCTCTTTAGAAGAGTCCACGCTAATGCCGATGGTCGGCTTTACCATACTTTGTTCCTTCATAATTTTGATGCCTCTTACTATAAGGCTTTGGCAAAAATACTGCAAACAAGAAATATGCATAATAGGAGAGAAAGTACCTTGTCAATTTTGATATTTCCTGTTTTAAGTGTGAAAGACTTAAACTGTTTTTGATTTAAATTTTGGAGGAAAAATGTCTAAACTTGTAAGGAGCGTATCCGTTCTTGCTTTATCTATTGCTATGACCGCAGCACCGACTTTTGCTGCCCCGAACACCCAAGGTAAGCGTGAGCAAAAAACAACCGATATCAAAGGTGACGGCATCCAAATTATGGGCGAGTCGGATATCACGGCAACTCCTGTTGACGAATCCAGAGGCCCTGGTCTTGAAATTTCAGGCGGAACCTCTTTTAACTCCTATGTTTTCAAGCAAAAACAACGTGAGCAAAACGGCGGTAAAGGTCGCGGCACCCATTTTGGAGCAGATGACTCCCGTATCAACTTCCAAGTTCTCGGTAAAGCAGGGCCTGAATTAGACGGCCTTGAATATAGCTTCCTCATCGGTCTGACAGGTAATACGGAAGCCGGAAAGACTTCTGTTGAAGAAAACCGTATTAAGCTAAAAAACCGTTATGGAACTTTAATCGGCGGTGTTCATCGCGGCGTAACGGACTTTATGGCCGTTGGTCCTTTTGCTTTTTACGCCGGAACAGGTAACGTTCTCGGAAACTACAAAAGCGTTGTGAATGAGACGACCGGTGTTGTGATTCGTGACGACCTTAAGGGAGCACCTAAAGACCAAACAAAAGTGACTTATGTCACACCTCGTTTCTTCGGCATCCAAGCCGGTTACAGTTATACTCCGGACGGCAACCAAGCCGGTGAAGCAAAACTTGCTTCAAAGGCTTTGGCACCACAATCCGGCGCTATGACGCCTGTCGGACAAAACCTCCATGAATTTGGCTTGAACTTCAAAAAAGAATTCGGCAATAGTTTCGGTGTACAATTATCCGCCACAAGCCTTTTTGGAAATTCAAAAGATACAAAGACCCACCACGATGCAGGATACAGCGATATTGCGGCTTATGCCTTGGGTCTTGTGATTAATTATGGCGGTTTTTCCATTGGCGGTGAATACTTGGATAACGGTCGTAGCCTCGAGTGGAACGGCCTAAGCGGCAATGACTCCGGTCGCGTTTTCAACGTTGGGGTGGGATACTCCCGTGATCGTCATGCGGTAAGTTTGGGTTACCTCCACAGCAAGCGCAAACTGGGACACAATAAGAGAACAGGCTTTGAATACGGAACAACTAAAGCCAATGTAGGATCTCTTTCCTATGATTATAAACTTGCCAAAGGCTTAAAACTTTATGCCGAAGGTGTGGCATTCCAATACAAAACCTCTAGCACAGCTCAGGCAACAGCTTGGAAAGAAGCGACAATGTCTCCTAAAGATGCTGTCGGTAAAAATAACGGTCACGCTATTATGTTGGGAAGTGCTATTTCCTTCTAAGGCCTCTTTGCCAATAAACACTTAAACAAATTCAATCTTTTAAAAAGCTCCTTTTGGAGCTTTTTTTATAGTGTTTTTTCCGGAATATCAAAGAGTTCCGTTCATATTGTTGCATAAAAATCACAGATATTTTCAATCGCACGCATTAGCTTGTTGCCGATTTATTTAAATGTTACGATAAATTAAAACAAATAGATCTAGGGAGCTCTGAATAAGAATGGTGGGCATTAGCCTCGATGCACGTATACGCAAGAGAGAGAGTATACAAGCTCTTAAACGTGCTGCCGGCGAGGCATTGCCTGCTTTTTTAGGCTCAGGCGAGACGAGTCACTTACCGGAAGCGCCAAACGTACCGCCTGATACGAACCAATTACAGAAATTTAGGGATCAACTTTTAGATATTGATCGTAAAAAACGTCAACATCTTGAGATCCCACCAGCAAAAGGGAGTGGTTTTTTGAAATTTTCGACTATTTTAATTGTCTTATTATTTGCCCTTTCTGCCGGCCTTTTTTTTGCGGGCGGTTATCTCTATAGCTATTCTAACCCTCCCCAAGGAAGTTCTATTTCTGCCAGCGGGTTTACAGTAGATCAAAATAAACCGGATTGGCGCCTTGGAACCGTTATTGAAGGAGCGGAATCTGTTCAAGAGGGAAGTGTTCCAAGTTCTTATCTTGCCAGACGCACTTACTTAGAGCGCAACGAAGTCTTAGCCGATCGCATTCATAGTGACGGAAAATATCAAAGTACTTTAAATGCATCGACACGCAACGAAGCAAAACGTATCGCCTCAAGAACCACCAGTCAAATTAGATCAGCGGTGCGTAGGATATTCGGAGAGACAATTTCAAGAATTTTTAACCCCCTTGCAACAACCGTTGTAAGCGGAACAGTCGGTAGCGCTATTGATAAAACCCTTCCTGATAGTTCAAAAAAAGGGTCGGGTGTCCAAGCAACCGGTGCTAAAAGCGGTGGAAGCGATTCTTTAGGAACAGTCAATAGCGGTTTTGGGCGCAGCAGCACCGGTCCGTCATCCAATGACTCTTCGGCAAACTCAAGTGGCGGCCCAACTTCTAACGCTGCCTCTCCCGGTTCGGCAAAGGCGTCTTCGACCTCGACAGCTACCGATACCTATGATGCACATGACGGTTTGTCCGCTCCAACAGAAGAAATGGGAGCGCTATTCGCCCTTGAACTGCAAACTTTTTTTGATAGCACAAATGCTTTTGCATTTATGAGACAGCTTCGAGAAAACGGTTATACCGCCAGTTATATTATCCGTTCTAGGGTTGGACAAAATATGGTGTACAAGGTGCGTGTCGGTAATTTTGCGAATTACTCCGATGCCGGCGAAGCACGCAAACTAATCGCCCATCCCAGCCGAGTTGTTCTCGCGCTACAAAGTGATGAGCATTTAAAATATTAAAGTGAATAAAGGTTATTATGCAGTATAAAAATAAAACAAATTATACAGGAAAGACAAGGCTTCTTTTGTCTGTTTTTCCACGTTTTTTCTCTTTAGCAATTCTTTTTATGCTCTCTGCATGTTCGCTGTTCAAAGAGTGTCCGACTCCCCCTATTTATTTGCAGGAGGTAAATTTCTCTCTGGATAGCGATGCAAATAAAAAATCTGCCACAGCTATTGATCTTTTGATTGTCTATGACCCGGCTCTTTTAGAGGTTCTCTTAAAGATGGAAGCAAAAGATTATTATGTTGCAGCAAAACAGCTTAAGCAGGATTACCCGACTTTAGCAGATATTCTCCATTGGGAATTAACACCGGGGCAAGTTGTCAAGAATTACCCGATTAATTTACGGTCGGATGCACCTCAAGGTGTTGTGATGTTTGCAGATTATTATGCTCCGGGCCCTCATCGCGTTCGCGTAGGCTCTTCAAAAGTTATTCATGTGCAGTTTAGAGAAAACGATTTTTGTATTCTTGAGCAAGGGTGTTTTGGAGAACCCAACCCGCATATGTCTCAAGAAGCTGCGGTCTTGCAGAAAAATATTATATTTAAAGAAATTGAGGGGGCAGATCTCAAAGCAACCATTGCACAAGTAGAGGCTGTAAAAGCTGCTCAGGCCCAAAAAGGCGGGACGGATCTGGCCAAAGAAGTTGCTAAACAAGCGGAAAAATTTTCCGCTAAATATTAAAGATGTTTAGGAGATATTAAATGAGTGTATTGCGTCAATTAAAAAAAGCCGTTCAATGGCATGACGGTATGTTGTTGCGCCCGGAGCATTTTCAACAAGCCGATCGTCGCGGCGAACAACTTCGACATTTTCAATTATCAAAAGTTTTGCCATACTACTGGGGTGTAAGTCACTTTAAAATTGATGAGGTTTTACTAAGCGCCGGAACTTTACGAATTCTTGAAATGGATGCAATCATGCCGGACGGCATGATTGTCGGTATAAATGCTGAAGACGGCGACCATCTTGAATTAAAATTAAGTGACTACGCAGATCATTTTAAAAAAACCAAAAGCCTTTTGGTTTATTTAGCTATTCCGGAGCACCGCTCTGACGCAGCAAGTGTTACATCAGAATTTCCGAGGTATGAATCCGTGGAGTCCGGATTTGTCATTAACCAAAATACAGGTGAAGAAGCGCCTCGTTTTGCTTGTTTAAAACCTCACTTAAAACTATTTGCAGGTGATGAACCTTCCGGACGATTTGTCTTTTTCCCCTTAATCAAAATAGATCAAGAAAAAGCAAATTATGATATCTCCGATTTTACACCGCCCGCTTTGCATGTTTCCTTAACATCGAAATTGGGAAGTCTTTGCACTCATACGATAAAAAATATTCGAACTAAAGCCTCTTTCTTAAGCGAACAGATTCGTAATGATAAACGCTCTATTATGGCTCAAGAGTCTCAACTTCACATTAAAACAATGATGGCCGGACTTGTTGGATTTGAAGCCCTTGTTCAAACAGGGAAGACTCATCCTTTTAATTTATATGTCGGCTTAAGTAATCTTGCCGGTCACTTAAGCGCCTTACGTCCCAATGAAATTCCGCCGGCATTTGAGCCCTATGACCATGATGACGCCCTTACATCTTTTAGAGAAGTCCTGGATTACATAGCCTACTGCTTGAATGCCCTGCAAGAAGGCTTTACCATTGTGCCCTTTGCCAAAGATGATCGCGTCTTTAAGGTTGATCTGGAACGCTCTTGGATGTCCGACAAACTTATCCTTGGTGTCAAGGGATCCGTGCATATGCAAGAAAAAGATCTTATTGAGTGGATTACAAGTGCTGTTATCGCCACAAAAGACTTTGTGGAAGGCGTGCGAGATAAACGTATTCTCGGGGCATATCGCTCTCTTATTTCCGGAAGTAAGGAACTGCGCCTAATGCCGAGTCGGGATATGATTTTGCTTGAAATTGTTTATGACCACACTTTCATAAATCCCGATGAAGAGTTCCAAATTTTCAACGTTGCCGACACGGCTCTCAAACGCCCGACGGAAGTTGTGCTTTACATACCGAGGCAGACGGAAAAGCAACAATAAAGAAATTATGAAATAAAAACCAACAGGTTTGGAGTTTTAAAATGAGTCACGCCCTTAAACGACAATTCGACGCCGATACAGGCTTTGTTATGCGCTTTTTCGAAGAGTATTACCGTCTTGTTTTAAAATACTTACGAACCTGTACGGCAGAGCTTTCAACGGTCTCATCCGCAGCTGACGGTATCCCGGGAGATGCCGACAGCGCCCAGGTCGAGCGCCTTCAAATTATTTTAAACGACCTTTATGAAACCCTTGAAAGGCAAGCTTTGATTGCTGCACAAAAGGGCGGCGAGCTTGCCGTTAGTTATTATAAAGAAGCTCAATATATCATGGCTTCTTTGAGCGACGAACTCTTTTTAAATCTACCGGGCTTTACGGGGAAGCAATATTGGTCTGAAAATCTTTTAGAATCCCGTCTTTACGGTACCCACGAAGCCGGTGATCTCTTTTTTAAAAAACTAGATGATTTCCTTGAAAAACGGGATGCTGTCCGCCGTGATATTGCTGAGGTTTATCTTCTTGCGCTAGGTGTTGGTTTTAAAGGAAAATTTCGGGGAATGCCCGATCAGCGCCAACTGGATTATTATCGACGAGAGCTTTACATCTTTATTAACCATGAAGAACCTCGACTTTACCAAGGGGAGGATCGCCTTTTTCCACAAGCTTATAGTCACACGTTAACAGAAGGGCAAGCAAAGCGCTTTCAAGATGTCCGCTTTTGGACAGGGGCGTTTGCGAGTATTTTTGGCATTTTGCTCTTGATGTCTTTTGTAATTTGGCAAAATGCAACGGCGGACGTTGAAAGCATGGCCGATGAGATTATTCAAAACAGTGCATTTAAGATATAAAGGTTGATGAATTATGAATGAGTTAGTAAAGCAATTTCTTCCGGACTTGACCTGGGCAATCTTCTGGGCATTCTTAATCGGCCTTATTCTATTAATTTTAGCCGGGGTTCTGCTGATTAAAAATATACGCACCTACTCTCGGGAAAAAGCTGCTCGTGGTCACGGTAACGTCCCCGGAGAGAAAAAATCCCTTAAAGATTATGCAGGAAAAACAAAAGGCTTTTTCACGCGCTTAAAAGATATGTCTTTAAATTTGCGTAAAAAGTATGTTGGAGACATGAGAGATGAAACAGCTCAATCTTTCCAACGTGCCATTGAAGTTTTGCAAGGTTATTTTGGCCCCAAAGATGCTCAATACCACCTTCCTTGGTATATGGTTATCGGCTGCGACGGGTCGGGTAAATCAACATTCCTTGACGGCGCACAATTAGAACTGCCCATTGGGGATCCCGTTAACGAAATCACCTCTGAGCTTTCTCCTGTAAGTTGGAAATTCTTTGATCAGGCTGTTGTTGCTGATATTCGGGGGGATTTACTTCTTGGGGAAAAAGGAGTGAATTCCGATGAAGGTCAATGGAGCTATATTTTAAATCTCTTTAAATTTTATCGTCCCAAACGCCCTATCGACGGCATTATTTTAACCATACCTGCCGATGAAGTTGCCGGAGAAAACCGGTTTTCAAAAGACGATATCTCTGCGCGCGGTCGTGCAATTTATGCAAAGCTTTGGAAACTTCAAAATACCCTTGGTATGCGGGTTCCCGTTTACATTGTTATTACAAAAAGCGATAAAATACCCGGATTCTCCAGCCTTGTTGCACAGTTGCCTGAAAACAAACGTCAAGAAATGCTCGGTTGGTCTTCTCCGTATGACATCCATATGGCCTTTACAGAAGAGTGGATTGAAACAATCTTTAGGGGATTGCGCAAAGGATTTAATCGCTTGCGCGCCTCTATTTTTACAAGGGATTTAATCGATGAGCGCCGTATCGGTAATGCCCTGTTACCTATTGAACTTGCGTCAATGAAAGAAAGCCTCGGGCTCTATATCCTTACAATGTTTAAAGAAAGCAGCTACCATGACTCTTTCTTCTTACGGGGTGTTTATTTCACAGGTTTAGGTGACAATCAAGACGTCATTAACTTTTTGCAGCAGCAACAAGCAAGCGGTAGCTCTGAACAAAATGCAAATCCCGAACTGGGAAAACTGGTCTCTGTCAGTGATATCTTATCTCAAAAAGTTTTCAAAGAATACCCTATCTGCGAGCCGAATACACGTTTGCTGATTTCAACAAACAAAGCCTTAAATACGGCAAAAGTTGCAGGTAGCGTCCTTGCTTTCATCTGGTTTGTGGGTTTGTTGAATTCCTATCAACGCTTAAAAATAACGAACCAAAATCTATTTCCCTCTTTGAGTTTGATCAACGATTCTATTGTGGGCGCTAACGAACGCATGTCAGGAGGAAATCGCTCTAAACTTGAAAAATATCTCAACGTTCAATCCGAAAGGGTGATGGCAGAATTTGTTGAGATTGAAGCGATCGACTCCTATTCCATTTTTATCCCCGCCTCTTGGTTTTCATTAGTAGATGAAAAAATAGAAAGAAGTTTTACCTCGGCCTATGATAAAGTTATTCTCCCTTCTATATCCGGAGCCTTAAAAATGCGTATCGCGAATATTGTTGCGCGAGATTCGGGCGTACAACCTGCGGCACAAAGTAAGGATCCTTTTCCAAACCCGACAAGCTCTCCTTCTTTCGAACGGCTTGAGAGGTTCACCCAAGAAATTGCGGATCTTGAAAGCCATATTTCCTCCTTTAACCGCTTGAAATCAAGTACGAGCGTTCATGACTTAGGACGTTTAACAAAGTATCTTTTTAATCGTTCTTTGCCTCAACAATTTTTCTCAAACTCCGACTATTATCGCCAAGCTCTCGGAGATATTTTTGGAGAGAAAATAGTGTTTGACCAACACAGCCAAGCGGCTCAAGAAAAACTACGTCTTCTTTACCGCAATTTTCTTATCGAAGTTTTGGATGTTAAAGAAAACTTACCCGTCTTGATTGATTTACAAAAAGAACTTGACGCTATCGTCAATTATTCGGCTTATAAACGAATGGATGAAAAAGACTTACGTCAATTGGCAGAAAAAGCCATTTCTTTTGCCGATCTTGCTATCAGCGGTAAAATAGCTTGGTTGTCAAAACAACTCTTTGATCCGGGAAACCGTTATGATACGGCTATGGATCATGTTTTTGGCTCCCAACTTTTAGGACAACGTATCGCATCAGATTTAAGTCGCATCGCAAATCTTGCCTTTTCAAAATACCGTCTTGCGCTCGCTGATATGAAATCTGAACTTGTCGGAACATTTTTTACTGTTGAAAACGGTCAACTCATTTCAGAACCGTCTTCCGGGGTTATTAACTTTATTGACTCTTTGACCTCCTTCTTAGGAGAATCTTTTATGGCGCCCGTTGATAATTATGAAATCTTATTTAAAATTCCGCCCGCCAAACTCCTCTTTTGGGATGATGCAACACTCAACAGAGGCGTTAAGGTTGTTAATGCTTACGAAGACTTTACAGCCAAACGCCTTATAAATTACTCACCGGCTCTGCACGATTTCTTCCGTGAAGTCGGTAGAAACAGTGTTCGTAAAAAAGTAGTAAACTATGTCTCTTTGTCCCAAAACTACCATTCGGAACCAACAACTATGACAAGTTTCGGTGCACGTGAGCTCTTGGCAAAACAAGTGAGCAATATTGCCGTAGCGACCCCTCTTTTCTCGAAAGTGCTCGGTGTGTTTGACGACGGTAGCTTTGTCATGACCACAGCAAATTTAAGAGAGCTTCTCATTAATCAAAACTATGGCGTGTTAAAAAAGATCGACAATCTCCTTGCGATCGATAACCTGTATAAGGCGAATGAAGAAGAGCTGCGTTGGTGGAAGGGGGAAGAGCTTGTCGGCTTTAAACTCTTTAATGTGAGTGACGGAAATGATATGAGCGCTTACTTAACGGCACAACGTTTCAGTATTACATTCCTTGCTAACGAGATGGCAAAACCGATCTTGGGGATGTTGGCGCAACCTTTCTTAAGTAATATTCCGATGGATATGCCCTTAGTTGTGAAGTGGTCACGCATTCTCTCTGTTCTTGAAGATTATGAAAAGAAAACACCCGGAAATTCTTTGCAGGTTCTCGAGCAGTTTTTGAGTTCTGATTTGAACTCTATCTCCCTTGCCAACTGCTTGGAAAAGATTGGTGATTTTGATAAATTTGGAAAAACAGGGGACTATTTCCTTGATGTACGCAATCATTACTACGAAGCTGTTGAAAAACAATGTGAGGCTGTCGGCTTTAAAGATGCCGTCGAAAAATATAATAAAGCAGGTGCGTTCTTTAATGCAAACTTAGCCGGTCGCTTCCCCTTTACCAAAGAAATTGGCGACGGCAAAGGCCCGGAAGCTAATCCTGATGATGTGGCCACGTTCTTTAAATTATTTGACTCAATAACTTCACAACAGCTTGAAATGCTCAAACACTCCGCTCGTAATGTAGGCGCGCAGGTATCGGTCGGCAAATTCGTCAAAGATATTATAAGTATTCGCCCGATTATGCTTTCGGCCATCGATTCCGACAATAAAGAGCATATTTCTAAAGTGAACCTTCTGGCAAGCTTTAGAACAGATCAAAGTCGTGAACAAGGCGGTGAAAGTATTATCGACTGGAGCATGCGTATTGCAAATTCTGTGACAACCATGCGAAACAATATACCTATTATCGAATGGCGCGTAGGCATGCCCATTGATATGACGATTAAGTGGGCCAAAAATGGAGAAACCGTTCCCTTGCCTGATCCTCGTTTATCAAAACTTAATGTACTGGGTAATCATGCTGTCTTTAGTTACGACGGCAGATGGGCGTTGGCACGTTTGTTAAGAGAACATGTTTTGCCCGAGCCCGCTTTTGACACCGACGGTGTACCCGGTTCTCAGGTTCTTGAATTCTCTATACCGACGGCCTTTAACCCGAACTGTTACCGAGGCAAAACGGTTATGCCCTTTGAACGCAAAAGCGAACCTGCTCGCTTGTATATGCGTCTGATCATGGGAACACCTGTGCAAGTTGAACCCGGAAAGGACGGTGCGGCTCCAACGGGAGAAGATAAAAATAGAATCTTCCCTGTGCCAAGCTTCCCTTATTATTCTCCACAATATCAACGGCGCTAATGTCTCTTAAGCGGGAAAATAGAAATAGGAAAAAACCATGTTTTTAAAGAAAAAAGAAGAGCAATTTCAGCTCCTGGATAAAAAGACCTTGGCTCTTTTTTTGAAACCGATTTCTAAGCAAGAGCCCAGCGGAAAGTCTCTGCGTTACGAAAAAGAATATGATAAAATTAGAAATGCAAAAAAGGTTGAAGAAGATTTGCCGCAAGGTGTTTGGACCCATGACCTAAAAGAGGCTGATTGGGACAAGACGGCTAAGCTCTGTATTGACGCCTTACAAATAAAATCAAAAGACATCCAAATATCCTTATGGCTTGCAGAGTGCTGGTTTCATGAATATCAAGTCTACGGACTGCGATATGGACTGTATTTAACACAACAACTTCTTGAAAAATTCTGGGATACCGTTCACCCCTATTCGGCCGACGACCCCGAATACCGTATGTCGCCTCTATTATGGTTTGATAGAGCCGTTACAAAAGCACTTTCTCAAGTTATTATTGCTTTGCCTACCGATGACTCCAAAGAGAGTTTCACCTTTTGGGATTATCGGAGCAGAGTTCTAAAGACCTCACCCGCAGAAAAAGAAGCTGCCAACCAAAAAAAATCTCCGTCTCCTAAACCCTCGACACTTTTTTATGATGCTGTGAAACTAACGCCCACACAGTTTTACAAAGATTTAACAAATGATCTTAATGAAACTCTTAAAATTATTCGAGATATTGAAGCGTTTGTTAAAAATAAATACAAAGATTATCCGGGAATTTTAATGCGTTGCAGGGGTCACATTGAACAAATTTTACATTTTGCAAATGGAATTTATCAAGAACGCCCTCCGGAAATCTCTCAAAATACTTCTCTGAAATTAGACAAGCAAGCTGAGAATAACGAATTTATCTTAAGCCCTTTAACCAACAAGAGCTCTTCCATGCTAAAATCCCCCTTCAAAATTAAAGGCGAACTTCAAAGCCGTGAACAAGCCTATGACCTTCTTAGTAAAATTGCAGATTATCTTTCCGAGATCGAGCCTCATAGTCCGACCCCCTATTTGATTCGCCGGGCGGTAAATTGGGGGAATATGTCTTTAGGTGAACTTTTAGTAGAATTAGGGCAACAAAACGGTGATATTAAAAATACCATGCGTTTTCTTGGTATGGATAATCAGACCCATACGGACTAAGGAAGCACCGTCAAGTTAAGTTCAACCGCGTGCAAAAAGGCCTTTGTCCCAAATTTTAGTGAGCGCTTAATAGAATTTCATTTAACATTTTTGCAATGGCGTTCAAAAAAAGCAAGGGTATTCCATATCACTTCCCTTTTCCCGTCGGGAGGGTCGAAATAATGATCTTCACCCTCTATAATTTTCAGTTCGATTAACTGTTGAAGTGTTGGATTAGACTCTATAAAATTATTAAGCAAATAAGCATTCTCAATTGAAACGTTTTTATCTTCAGTTCCATGGACAATTTTGAGAGGTGTTTGTATATTGTTTAAATGAAATACAGGAGAAATCTTTTGGTTTAGCGCTTCATCCTCAAGCGGGTTTTGGTCATCACCAAATTGCATTGTTTCCAGTGATTTTTTTACACCTTGACGTATCACACCTTCAGTATTCTGTAAATCTATTGCAAAATCAGCTAAACCAGCAATCGCACAGGAAGCAGCAACCTTAGCATTAAAATAGTCTTGGTGTTTCCGGTAACGATAGTGCTGCAAGAACCGTGTAGGCACCTCAGCTATGTCCTGCAAGGTAGACTCTCTCCGGGTCTGTTCCCGGCATTTCCAATACATATTTTAGTACAGATTTAACATCTTCTATATGGGCGCCGCCAACGTCTCCTATGAGTTATAACAAAAAGTTGTGTATGGGCGATTAATTGAAGGCGGCGTATCTTAAGTTTTGATAAGAAACTAAAAGGAGATACGCCATGAGCGATAAT
>CAJDWK010000010.1_pt1 | contig 36912 bp, 37 predicted proteins | sample 7391621 | NCBI WGS metagenome assembly CAJDWK01 (sample SAMEA7055734, study PRJEB34461) | soil metagenome | biome: terrestrial ecosystem; feature: Peninsula; material: soil | place: Antarctica | collected 2016
TGGTCAGTGGTCATTGAAATCTCCATTGGTTAATCAATAGAGCTGACCTTATAACATTTGAAAATTTAAAAAAAGATGGGGTTTATGAGCCTATTACAATTGAATCTCCATATTAATCCTCCAATTATCTATCCATATCCTTAATTTTATAGAAGAAAGGTTAAAAAAACGGTAAAGAAAAATATAAATTTTAGTATAACGTCATGACAAACGCCAAAAGAGCTTTCTATAGAAAGCTCTTCATTTTCAACGCTTCTATTTTTATTAAAATAGCTTTGTTTGTCATCTCTACCTTGCAGATTCCTTTTAGCGACTCATGTCACAAGTGCCGTTTTTAATTGCGCTTTTTCTTTAGACCTTTGTTTAGGAGAAATAAAGGCAACGGCCGCACAATTTGTATAAACACTTATAAGCGTCCTCATAGGATCAATAATAGCATCAACGGCAATAAGAAGAGGAAGAATCGCTCCTATAGGGAGTTGAAGAGGATTTAAAACAATACTTAGAGCCGATAACGTCAAAATTCCCGTTGCACCTGCCGTGCTGAGACCGGCTAAGGTTGATAGGACAATGATGACGGCAAAATAACTTAAGGTCATTTCCGTTTGATAAACCCCGGCGATAAAAATAGAAAGAAAGGCGAAATACGAGATATTACCAAAGCGCCCCAGTACGGCTCCCAAGGGCACCAATAACTTTGCTATACTTTGATTTATGGGGATCTTGTTCTCAAAAGCGTCAAGAATAGAGGGAATAGGGAGAATAGCACTTCGGGTGCCGAAGGCAATGATAATAGGATCTTTTAAAGCCCGAAGGACTTCAATAAAACTACAGTTTACCCTCGTTTTGATAACCCATGTGCTTGCAATAAAGATAATGGTAAAAACAGCATAAATTTTTAGAATAAAACCGCCCATTTGTAACATAATATCGATGCCGATTGCACTCGCCCCTCCCGCCATCAAACAAACAATTGCAAGGGGAAGCCAAACGGTGATGCTCATAATGATTTTTTGGAAAATTGTTAAAGTGGTATTGCAAAAAGCTTGAACCTTTAAGCGTTCCGATTTAATAAGATATGAAATAGCCACGCCAAAGATAATAGAAAAAATAATAATCTGAAGCATATTGCCTTGTGCTAAGGCATGAAAGATATTCTTTGGCACAGAACTCACAAGAAAATGCGAAAGCCCGCCTTCAACGGATTCTACGATAGAAACATTAAGTCCGCGATCTAAAAAGGCGGCAGAAGTTGTAATCTCTTTAATTTTTAGATTGCCGCTTCCCAAAAGCCCCGCTGCAGGATCAAGAACATAAGCTATAAAACAAGAGACGGCACTAACCGATACTGTAATAGAGAAAAGAATAAGCACCATTTTGCTGCTGTGGACATCATCATTTTTGACGCATAAAAGGTTAGAAACAGACAGAGCAACTGCAGAAATAATAATGGGAAGTAACGACATTTCCAAAAGGGCCATAAAGGCGTTACCGTAAGGCTCTAACGCTCTCCCCATAGAAGGGCTGTAAAATCCAATAACAAGCCCCAAAACAACGGAAAAAATAATCACGAAAGGATTTTGTAGAAAGTTGACAATTGATGCATAGGTTCTTTTCATTATTATTCGCCTATTTTTTTATAAACATATTTTTCAAAGCGCTTTATGGAATCTTTTATATCTTCCTTTCTATGAACATAAGAAAGATATAAATCAAGCCAATTCTGGAACATCGCTGCGTCTTTGTGAACGACCATCATAATATGGTCTTGCTCATCTTTTAAATTAATCGCTAAAAGGTAATAAGAGGCATCTTTATAAAGAAAAATTGTACGCCTTACTTCAAGCTCATCTCGAAATGCACCCCAGACCTCACCGGAAATAACTTTAGGGACGGTATCCTCTGTCCAATCGGAACGGCCGTAAAGTTCTGCATCAGAAAAAAGACGTTTCGCAAAATTCTCATAAGAGCTACCGGAAAGAACGCCTATAATAGCCTCTTTATTATTAAAGATCTGTTCAACAGAAGTCCCTTCGCCAAATTTCAAAAGGCGAACACGATTGAGCAAAACGGATTTACTTAAAGAACTGTAAGGTTTCGTGTAACGAACAATTTGTGCACGCGTTAGGGTCATACTTAATTTAGAAATGGCAATATCCGATAAGCCTGTGGCAACGCGATCAACAACATCGTCAAATGTCTCGGACTCACGATTAATTTCAAGTTCTAAACCGAGTTGTTTTGAAATTTCCTTTGCAATTTCAACATCAACACCAACGAGTTCACCTTTTTCATCAACCATAAAAAAGGGGGGGTGATCTTTCTTATGCATAGCAACTCGCAAAACACCCCTTTTTCTTATGTCCTCAAAAGAACTATGGGCAAGGAGAGTTTCTGCTTTTATTTTCTGTTCTTTTTCACTAGAAAGCACATTAAAAGCTGCAAACAACACAAACAAAAAAGATGATGTAAAACTTAATGGAGAGGCTTTCCTCACGTATTTATCCTTTACTAAATTATCAATTAAAATTTTAGATAAAAAAGAGTTAAGAAACAATGAAGAAATATAAAAGAATGAAATTTTTCTAGGGAGTGCACTCTATTTAGGGGTTTTTCTTAAAAAGATGATCTTTTTAGAGTGATTTTAAAAGGAAGGGTAAGCTAGACTCGAGACGGTAATCAATGCCGGAATGCGTCCCTTGGAATTCTTCATAGAAATGAGGAATGTTTTTCTCTAAGAGAGCACTGGACAATTTACGGGCGCCAAATTGCAAGCGATATTGATCTTGTGCCCCGCAATCAATGAAAAGAGATTTAAGCTTTTTTAAATTTGCCCCGTGGGAATCAAGCATTTCAAGAGGATCGTTTTTAAGCCATTTTTTCCAGCGTTCGCTGATAATAGCCATAGTTTTAGGATTAACCGGCAAGCGAATGCCCAGATAATCCCTAGGGTCAGGGCTTGGATCATAAGTTGCAGCCATGGCAAACATCATAAGTAAATGAATATCTTCTCCCCTCGGTTGATCGTTTTGTTCAAAAGATTCAAAAAATTTTTCAATGGAATAATCATACGAAGCAAAGGTGATTAAAACCTGAGGCATGTCATGGAGATATCCAAGCTCAAACCCCATATCACCGGCTTGACAAGCAACCGCACTCCAAAAATCAGGGTGTCGCATTCCGTAAACAAGCGCCGCATACCCCCCTGAAGATTTTCCATAGACTCCCCTCTTACCGGCGCCACCACAAGGGTAAGACCGTTCTATTTGGGGGACAATTTCTTGCATAACGTGATCTTCGTAAGGGCCAAGGGCGGCACTATTAATATATTGATTGCCGCCAAGACGTGTAAAACAGTCAGGAAATGCAACGATTACGGGAGGAATTTTATCTTGTAAAATTAACGTTTCTATTCGTTCCGGAATACTTTTTGAAAAACTTTTCCAAGCTACTCTCGCAAGACCGGAACCGGTATAGGGTGCGAGATCGACAAGTAACGGATAATGTTTCCCGGAAGAATAACCGGGGGGTAAATAAACAGGGCACTCCCGAACAAAAGGATCCCCCAAAGGATTACCCTTTAAGAGAGTACTTTCTATGATCAGTCTGTCTAATTGACCTTTTAACACTGTTTTCTAGCTACTTCCTAAGGCACCGACTTTTTTAGCTTTTAAGGCTTTATTCTCTTTATTTGCTTTATGAACTTCGTCAATTGCTTCGACAAAGATACCGATTAAAAGATTAATAAAAGAAAAAGCCGTGGCAAATAAGAAAGCAATAAAGAAAATCCAAGATTCCGGCATAACAGCAACGATAGGCTTCGTAATATTTCCAAAATCGTCGAAAAGCATTAATTGAAACAAGCTCGCAAAGGAAATGCCAAGGGTTGTAAAGCTGTCTCCCGGCGCATTTTGGAACAGATAGTACCCTGCAACTGAAAAAGCATAAAAAACAATGGATAAAATGACTATACTACTGACAATTCCTTTAAAAGCATAAATTAAGGCCTCAACAAGCATTCTCATGGTTGGGAAAAAGACAATGATTCTAAAAACCATTAAAACGCGCAACGTTTTTAAAAGGGCAATATCGGTATTGTGACCGATAACAGCAGCCGTTACGACAACAAGGTCAAAGGTATTCCAGCCATACTCAAAGAAATGTGTTCGAAACACGATAACACGCAAGCTTATGCTAATCGTTAGAACGGTTAGGACGATAAAATCGATTTGTCGAATAAGGGGCTCATATCCCCTAGCCAAAGCCGATTCAGCTTCCAAACCTAAGATAACAGCGTTTATTACAACTAAAAGCAGCAAAACAGAGTGCATAAATTTTCCTGTTAAAAACGCACCGAGCTTTTCCATGGTCACTCCCTTTTTTTATTATTGTTAGGTTAATGCTACACGGATTTGTTTTAAAATTAAATAGAAAAAGAAGTGGTGCCGCAGAGAAGGATTGAACTTCCGACCTCACCCTTACCAAGGGTGCGCTCTACCACTGAGCTACTGCGGCTAATAAAAAAAATCTTGAAATAAGCTACTTCTTGTTCTATAGGATGATTAATGATCTTTCAAGGTGAATTCATGCTAAAGAACGAAAAAAAAGACTCTACTCGCGAAGAAGCCCTAGAGGCGCAGAAAAAACGCGAGGCAGAACGCAAAAAGGAAAAAGATGCTAAGCTGGCACAGGCTCTGCGGGAAAACCTAAAAAAACGCAAAAGCCAAAAAAAACAGCGTGATCAAAACAAAAAAGATTAAAGAAAAAAAATTTGAACGGCTTGTTTAAATTTAGCTATTAAAAAAATCGACCGATTAACTCTCTATTAATTAGTTTATTTCACTGTTGTATTGTTCACACAGGAGAAAAAAATAAACAATAGAGCATATTACCCAAATTTTGAAAATGCATATCAATCAGATTATCCGTATTGCGCTAAACAAGCTTATTACGGCTATAATTATCCTTACGGGGCTCAACAAAACTATGCACCGACCCAATATCCGTATTATGCTGCCGATAATAGAGATTACAAATTTTATGATAACGATGCAGAATATGTTCTTGAATATTATAATGCCGAGAAAGTTAAATACGATATCTCGGTTGTGGGTCATGAACTGCGCCTTCGTTGCAAAGAAGATGCAAAGAATCATCCGGAGCGCTATTGGTCTTACTACCTTCCCGAAGATATTGATTATAGCAAAATGAAAGCTACATACAAAGAAAATGCATTGTATGTGTATTTTGCAAAACGTGCCGATATTGTGAAAACAATTTATAGCATAAAAGCTAGCTAAACTCTCAAAGAATAAAGGGGGGCTATAGCCCCCCTATTTTTTAAGGCGATATATGACATTTTTTCATCATGAAGCGTTTAGCAGAAACATCGGCTGGGTCTCAGAGTACGAGCAGCAGGTATTGCGTCAAAAAACTGTTGCTATTGCAGGTATGGGTGGCGTTGGCGGCGTACATCTTTTAACCTGCGTGCGTCTTGGTATTGAAAAATTCCACATAGCCGATTTTGATATTTTTGAGACGGGAAATTTTAATCGTCAGGCCGGTGCGACTCTTAGAACCCTCAATAAAGAAAAAGTCAACTCCTTAAAAAAAATGGCTTTGGATATCAATCCCAACTGCTCTATCAAAGTTTTCCCTAAAGGCGTTAATGAGGATAATATCGTTGATTTCCTCAAAGATGTTGATCTCTATATTGACGGTATTGACCTATTTGCCATGAAGGCGCGTCGACTCATTTTTGGCCAATGCCATAAGCAAGAAATTCCGGCGATATCTGCCGGCCCCTTAGGTATGAGCGCCGCGTATATGATTTTTACCCCTGAGTCGATGTCATTTGAGGACTATTTTGATTTTAAATCCTGTTCGTCAGAAACTGATATTGTCATTCATTTTGCCTTTGGCTTGAGTCCTGCGGGCTTGCACAGACCTTACCTTATGGATGAATCTCGTGTAAATTTTACAGAAGGAAAAGGCTCTTCTACGATTATGGGATGTCAACTTTGTTCCGGCGTTGCTGTAAGCGAGGCACTGAAGATTCTTTTAAAACGGGGTAAAGTGTATGCTGCGCCTTATTCTCATCAATTTGATGCTTATCGAAATAAATATAAACGTACCTATTGTCCTTTTGGCAACCGAAATATTCTTCGAAAAGCAAAGCTCAAATTAGCTAAGAAATTTATAGGAGACCTTTCTCGAGAACCTTATCCTTATAAAGATGATTACACAGACCCCGTTGACCGTATTCTTCATTATGCAAAATGGGCACCAAGCGGCCATAATGAACAAAATTGCTCATGGAAACGCCTTGAAGGACACTCTGTGACGATCATAACATCTGAAACCTCTTTTCCGACCAATAATCATGAAACACAAAGAATCACCCTTAATATGCTGGGTATCTTCTTGGAAACTTTGGAGCAAAGCGCGTACTTTTTCGGATATAAAGTGTTAAGTGAGGGAGAGCCTAAAAAGGAAAAGAAAGCTTATATCCTAAAGGTGAACTTCCAAAAGTTAAGCAAAGAGGTTGATAATTTAGGAGATTTTGTAAAAGCGCGTTTTACGGACAGACGTCCTTTTAAACTCACAAAATTAACAACGGAACAAAAGAAATCCTTAGAAACTTGTTTGGAAGAAAATTACTCTGTTCTTTGGAAAGAAACGTTTACTAAAAAAGTTCGGGCGACTCATCTTAATGCAAAATCCATGAAATTAGAAATACAGAACCCGCTGTATTACGAAGAGCTACACTCTGCCATAAAACCTAATAATCGATTTAGTGCACAAGGGGTTCCGGATAAATCCTTTAATTTTAGCTTACTAACACGTTATCTCTTAAAAAAAATGTTGCCGAATAAAGATCTTTATCTCCGCATGACCAAATTTGGTTCTTTTATTGTGCCTATCATAGAAACAGGTATTATTCCCGACATATGCTCCGGCGCCCACATTCTTTTAAGTCGAAAGAAAGAGGATATCAAAGACTTAAACGCCAAAGAATTCAAGATACAAGCCGTACAAGACGGGCGTATGATTCAACGATTTTGGCTGACCGCTACGTCCTTAGGACTGGTTTTACAACCGACCTATATTCAGCTTGTCTTTAGTCGTGAGCCCAACGGAGAGAGTTACATCGGCAACACGTCTAAATTTAAAGAAGCTTTTAAAGCTATTAGAAACTTATTTATCAAGGTTAATAATATAGACCCTGAAAGAGCTATTTTTGCAGCACGCTTAGGACTTCCTAAGGATCGGCGAGTCTATTCCAGATCAACAAGATCTGATTAAAAATGACGAGATTGATACCTAAAGCGTTCTCTTTAGTAAGCTTTGTTTAATTTTTTTTGCATCTTTTTTACGATATAATACACATTGTTCCATGCCATAAGAAAAACTACTTTATATGTCACCGGAAAAACTGACAGAAGCTGATTCCCTTTAATAAAATCCGGATTAATTTTCTCGAAAAAACCGTCATATGACTTTACTGTTTCCTTTGAGGGATCGAGCATAAATTTTTTCTTTTTGAAATTATTCACAACGATAAAATCGTCATTCAAACTATAATTATCAGCCCCTGAAATTCTATTGGCAACAATCTTCATTATGGATAGAATATCTTGCGGTGTCTTTTGTTGAGGGCACGGAAAGTGATGTGGAAAACGCTTACCCATATTATATGCTTTTGGCGTCGTCATAAAAACGGAGAAATAGATTTTCTTGCCGGGAAATTTAAACAAAGTTTTTAGATAAGATTGAAAAATAGCATGAGACGTGAAGTTCTGACGTTGATATTTGTCGCAAAACACAACATTACCGAGATAAATGATGATAGACTTTTCATACTCAATCCATTTAACAGCAACTGTTCCTATAACTTCACCACTTTTTTTCTCTGAAAAAACATAAACAAGATCTCGTTCTTCTAAATATCGAGCTGCCTCTCCCTTTTTTAAATTAAAAAAAGAACGGTGAAGATTACAAATTTTATTTTTTAATTCAGTTTGAAGTGTAAGCGGGTTACACTCGGTAATGTTGACCATTTTTTAAATCCTTACTATTATCAATAAGTATTTATTATAGTCAAAAACGTTTAATTATATATTAATGACAAATTTTATTTTGGTTTATTTCCATGATTACAATATATGTTGATGCGGATGCATGCCCTGTTAAAGATGAGGTTATAAAAGTAGCCGCACGTCATACTTTACCCGTCTATATGGTCAGCAATGCTTTTTTACGTAATGTTTCAGGCCCCCGTGTACACTGTATTGTGGTCTCTGAAGGAGCGGATGAGGCGGATGATTGGATTGTAGAACAGATCAAAGAAAAGGATATTTTTGTTACGGCCGATATTCTGTTAGCAGAACGATGCATTAAAAAGAAAGCGTCGGGCTTAAAACCCACAGGAAAAGAATTTACCGCCGAGAACATCGGTTCAACGGTTGCTATGCGAAACTTAAGCACCCACTTAAGGGAAACGGGAGAAATTCCCGGGCACAACAAACCCTTTGACAAAAAAGATCGTTCTACTTTTCTTCAAACTCTTGAAAAAATTATCCAACATAATCTTAGACATAAAGCTTAAATAGGGAGGTGAACCGTCACCTTAAGTCCACCATGACTGTGGGAATCGTCTAAGAAAACAGAGCCCCCGTGGGCTGTGATAATATCTTGGCAAATGGAAAGGCCAAGGCCATATCCTCCCGTTTCAATGTTTCGCGATTCGTCGAGGCGGACAAACGGACGAAAAACATCCCCACGGCGATTTTCGGGTATCCCCGGACCATTATCTTCAAAAACCAGAGTAATGGTTTTTGGCGTCACGCTACCTTGAAACCAAACGTGCCCGCCATAACGTAAAGCATTAGAAATGATATTTGTAAGGGCGCGCTTCATGGCATAGGGTCGCCAAGTTACACTTGTGTTTTCAAGACTTTCAAAGGAAGGTAAGGAAAGTTTGTCTTGGGGAAATTTTGTAAAAAGCTCTCTCAAAAAGTCGTCTATTTGGACTTGTTTTTCCCGTTCTGCCCCCTCTCCTTTTGCAAAATTAAGGTACTCCTCCACCATTTTTTTCATTTCTTGAACATCTTCTAAAAGCGCTTTTTTTTCTTCACAGTCTTTTAAAAGCGCCAATTCAAGTTGCATGCGCGTCAAAGGCGTTTTAAGATCATGGGAAATACCGGCAAGCATTTCCGTTCGCTGCGTAATTTGCTTTTGAATACGCTCCCGCATTTGGTTGAACGCCCGACCGACCCGTCGGACTTCAAGAGCACCAACGGGTTTGTAATGACTAACGTCTCGGCCTTTTCCAAACTCCTCTACCGCATTGGCAAGGGATTGTAGAGGACGCACTTGATTGCGCATGAAGAGAACGGCAATAAGAATAAAGACCAAGGGAGCGCCGACCTCCCACCAGATTAAGAGGGATGTTGTTTTTGGAATCAGGTATTTCTTGTTCACATTGAATGTGTAAAGGTGCTGTTCCCCTGCAACTTGGACGATAATATCTCTTTCAAAAGCACGAAATCGGTAGGGATGTCTCATTTTTTGAGATAGAGCCTTTTCTAAGAAAGAATCTGTTAACTCGTCAATCCATTCACTTTTGCCTAAGATGTTTTTTGAAAATCCATTTTGTAAAGGAGAGCGCTTGACGGAAATAGAGTGATTGGTCTGAGCAAAGTGTTGAAGTTCTTTGAAAAAGTTAGGGCGGTCTTCTTCAAGGTCGGCTATTTCAACTAAAGAAGAAATATTTCCGGCAATTCCCTCTGCAAGGGTTTCTGTGGTTTTTGCCCAATGCCTATCCCAAAATACGATACCTGTTACCAACTGAACTAATAAGACAGGCGCAATCAGAATTGTTAAAGAACGCGCCAGTAATGTTTCAGGAAGGATTGTTTTTAAATGTTTGAAGGGGTGGAAAGAAAAGACGCTCAATCGGGCCATAGGGCATATCCTTTGTGGCGCACAGTGCGCAAATATTTTGGTTGTCGGGGGTCACTTTCAATCTTCTTACGCAATCGCGTAATTTGAACATCAATAGTACGGGGACTTAAGCTAACGCCGGAATTATCGGCTAGCTCATCCCGTGAAAGGGATTCTCTGGGGCTTTTTGCAAACAGATAAAGAAGATCGGACTCTGCAGAAGTTAAATAAATAATTTCATTTTGAGCATTCTTTAACGTTTGCGTTTTTATGCAATAAGCTAAGCTCCCAAAATGCAGATCTTTTGTTGTATCGATAAAACGCGGCTGCGCCCTTGAAATCAACTTTTCAATACGTAAGACGAGTTCCCTCGGCTCAAAGGGTTTCGAAAGATAATCGTCGGCGCCGCACTCAAGACCTTCAACGCGTTCTTCTCCCTCGCCAAGAGCTGTCAGCATTAAAATTGGAAGAGCTTTATTGTGACCGTCCTCTCCGGATTCCCTTAGGGACTCTGTAAATTCAATACCGGATTCACCGGGCATCATCACATCCAAAACCATAAGATCGTAAGTTTCTTGAGCTAATTTTTCTCGCGCACGTGCCGCATCACAGGCATCATCCACTTGAAATCCGTTTTCCGTTAAAAATTTTTTTAGTAACGCCCGTAACCGCTCGTCATCATCCACAACAAGGAGACGAGGCAAGGCAGGTGCGGAAAAGAAATTTTTAACATTATCGAGCATTGTCATACTAACAACATTACAAGAAAAATCCAAAAAGCCCTAGGGGGAATCTTGGAAAAAACAGTTAAAACTTTAACCTTTTATGGAATTCGCTTTTTCCTGTTAAGACTGCAAAGTCGCTACCCGTAAACCTCGGAAAGATGCCTTTTTAGGTTAAAAAAATATACAATATTCCGGAAGTTTGATTGGCTATTTCACAGGATTTTCCATGGAAATTCTACATTAATCCTTTGGCTTTGAAGGAAACATGTGTGTCCTTTGCAATAATAATATGGTCGTGAACCTGAATATTTAATTTCTCGGCAGCGCTTTGAATGTCTCGAGTGGCTTTAATGTCTGCTTGTGAGGGCGTCGGATCACCGCTAGGGTGGTTATGAACGATAATCAAACCCGAAGCCCCTAGCTCTAAAGCTCTCTTAATAACCTCTCGTGTATAAACAGGGGTATGATCAACAGTACCGGTTTGCTGCACTTCATCGGTAATAATTTGATGGCGCTTGTCTAAGAATAGCAGGCGTAATTGCTCGTTCTTTAAAGATCCCATAGCGACCTTGCAATAATCAATTACTTGGGGAAAAGTCGATTGCAGCGGGCCTATTCGCGCTTTCTCTCGAAGAAGTTTTTGAGCTGACGCTTCGACGACTTTCAAGGCTGCAACCCCTGCTTTTCCCATTCCTTTATAACGAAGAAGCTCAATTTCCGATGCCGTAATCACACCGGAAAAAGTTTTAAAAGTTTTAAGTAAAGTCTTTGCAAGAGGCTTAATATCTCCCCGCGGAAAGGCCGCAAAAAGAATAAGCTCCAATAGCTCATAATCTGCTACGGCTTCCACATTTCCCACAAGAAAACGCTCTCGAAGGCGGGCTCGATGCCCCAAACGGTGTTGATCTTCTGCCACAGCAACCCTGAAAAAATTTTAGTTATTAATCATCGTACTATAACCCTTTGCTATTTAAAAGAATCCTTTATTACAAAAAAACGATGAAAAATCCTTTACTCCGTCTATAAGAGGCGTAAAATATAAACTATGAAGAGATATATGAAAGATCTTGGTGTTGCCTTTTTTATCAAAGTGATCGCTTTAGTGCTCTTAGGTATTTTCTTTTCTTATTATAAAGACCTGTACCCTAAGGCGGAAATAAAGAGGGAAAACCTTTATAGTCACTCCAAAAAAGTACCGGAAGACGTCGTTATTAAAAATGACTAAAAAAATGGATGCCAAACAATGGATGTAAGTTCTCTCGACCTCTCTCGGCTTCAGTTTGGCATGACGGCCATGTATCACTTTTTATTTGTCCCCCTAACCTTAGGTCTTTCTTTCATACTTGCCATTATGGAAAGTGTCTACGTTATGACGGGGAAAACCATCTGGCGAGATATGACTAAATTTTGGGGTATTTTGTTCGGCATTAACTTTGCCATGGGGGTTTGTACCGGCGTTCCTTTAGAATTTCAATTTGGCACAAACTGGGCCTACTATTCTCAATATGTCGGTGATATTTTCGGCTCCCTTCTTGCCATTGAAGGTCTCATGGCCTTTTTCCTTGAAGCAACGTTTATCGGCCTCTTCTTTTTCGGCTGGAATAAACTCTCTAAAGTTGCACATTTAATTGTGACGTGGCTTGTCGCCTTCGGCTCTAATTTTTCCGCCCTTTGGATTCTCGTTGCCAACGGCTGGATGCAAAATCCCGTAGGATCGAAATTTAATCCCGATACCATGCGCATGGAACTAACATCCTTTTACGATGTCCTTTTTAACCCCGTCGCCCAAGCAAAATTCGTGCATACGGTAAGCGCCGGCTATGTCACGGGCGCTATGTTTGTCCTCTCTATCAGCGCTTATTATTTGCTACGCAAAAAACATGTAGAATTTGCCAAACGCTCTATGGCCGTTGCGGCGAGCTTTGGACTTGCAGCGGCCTTATCCGTTGTGGTTTTAGGCGATGAAAGCGGTTACACCGTTAGCCAAGGTCAACGTATGAAGCTGGCAGCTATGGAAGCCATGTGGGATACACACGAAGCCCCTGCCGGCCTCGCCATCTTTGGCATTCCCGATCAAAAGAACATGAAAACAGATTATGAAATTACGATTCCATGGGTTCTCGGCATTATTGCAACACGTACCTTTGACCAAAAAGTTCCCGGCATTAAAGACTTACTGATCGAAACACGACAAAAAATAAGGACAGGCATCCGAGCCTATGGTGCCCTTCAGCAAGTTCGGGCAGATTCAACGAATACCGGAGCTCGCGCAATCCTTGATGAAAACTCAAAGGATCTCGGCTACGCTTTGCTCCTGAAGCGTTATACGGACGATGTGGAAAATGCCGGCGATGACCTCATTGAAAAAGCAGCTCTTTCAACGGTGCCTAATGTGAGCATCCTCTTTTGGTCATTCCGTTTAATGGTGGCCGCGGGTCTTTTCATGATTGGCCTTTTTGCCGTCGCTTTTTACCTTTGTTCCCGTCACCGTGCCCATAACAATAAAACCTTTTTACGCTGCGCTATTATCAGCCTTCCCCTTCCTTGGATCGCCGTTGAGTGCGGCTGGCTTTTAGCCGAACACGGGCGTCAACCTTGGACCATTGATCAGATTTTGCCGACTTTTTTAAGCGGCTCTAGCATTACATCAGGCCAAGTATGGACAACACTGATTGCCTTTGTCAGCTTTTATACAATCCTTCTGATTGTAGATATTATATTAATGAAAAAATACATAAAAATGGGTCCTGAAAAGGCCTTAAACTAAGAAAAATGAGACCTGTTATATCGTTAAAGTGTGGGTATAAAACTAGGACGATCTTCCAAGATTCTACATTTTATTAGGTTTACATTCAAAATTTAAAAGAGGGTAGCTCAATGCTAGATTATGAACTGTTAAGACTGATATGGTGGGCGCTTCTGGGAATTCTTCTCATCGGGTTTGCTATCCTTGACGGCTTTGATTTAGGCGTTGCAGGATTGCTTCCCTTTGTCAGTAAAACCGATGTTGAACGTCGCGTTGTCCTGAATACGGTTGGCCCCATTTGGGAGGGAAACCAAGTGTGGTTGATCCTTGGCGGCGGTGCTATTTTTGCCGCATGGCCTGCCCTTTACGCTGTTTCTTTTTCGGGATTTTATCTCGCTATATTTCTTGCTCTCTTTGCCATTATCATTCGCCCTGTGGGCTTTAAATTTCGCAGCAAAATGCCAAGTCCACAATGGAGGAATTTTTGGGATAATGCTCTTTTTGTAGGCGGTATTGTCCCCGCTCTCATTTTTGGCGTTGCCTTTGGTAACCTCTTCCTTGGCGTTCCCTTTTATTTCAATGAAGAGCTCCGTTCCTTTTATACAGGCGGTTTTTTTGAGCTTTTGACCCCCTTTCCTCTTTTATGCGGCGTACTTGCCGTTTTAATGATGCTCTTACAAGGATCCACCTTCCTTGCCCTTAAAACTGAAGAAAAAATACAAAAGCGTTCTATCGCCTACGGGCAAGTTATTGCCTTACTAACAGCTATCTTATTTGCGGTTTGCGGGGTGTGGCTCTGGTCAAGCATTGAAGGATACGCCATTATATCAAAGATTAATCCCGCCGGCCCTTCCAATCCTGTGATTAAAGAAGTTATCCGTCAAACGGGGGCTTGGATGGCATGGCATCAATCTTACCCGTTGACCTATGCCATACCGGCTTTTGGTATTTTCACGGCTCTTATAACCGCTCTTTTATTAAGAACAAAGTGTTACACTTGGGCTTTTATCAGCAGTTCTCTAAGTACTTTTTCCATCATTGCAACAGCGGGTCTCTCCCTTTTTCCCTTTCTTTTGCCCTCAAACACGCATCCTAGCCATAGCTTGACAGTGTGGGATGCCAGCAGTTCTCAGATGACTCTATTTTTCATGCTGATTGCAACTCTCATTTTCCTCCCCGTTGTCCTTGTTTATACGGCTTGGGTCTATCGTGTTTTAAGGGGAAAAGTAACGGAAAAAACCATTGAACAAGAAACAAACTCGTATTAAAAGGACAGTTAAATGTGGTATTTTACATGGATTTTAGGACTTAGCTTAGCCTGTGCTTTCGGCATATTAAATGCTATGTGGTTTGAACTCCAAGATGCTGAACGTCAAAAAGCTAAAGACTCTCAAAAAAGCGGTTCTTAGCAAATATCGCTAGTGCATAACAGCAGTACACATAAATAAAACATTTTGAGCTTTTTTGGGGGGGATCTACGGGTAATATTTTGTAATAAAAGTATATTTGAACCTCACATCGTCCCTCTCTTATAATCAAAGAGACTCCAATAAAAGAAATAAGCTCATTTATGCACTCTGTTTGCCCGAAACAAACGACTCTCAAAGCCCCCGTTTCCATTGAAGGGATTGGTGTTCACAGTGCTCTGCCGGCAAGGTTAGAACTTGTTCCCCTCGCAGCCAATATGGGGATTATTTTCGAAAGAACAGATCTCAAGACTAATAACCAAATTATTGCCAGAATTACAAACGTTGTAGATACAAGTTTTTCAACAACTCTTGGTAACGCCTATGGCGTAACCTTAAGCACGGTTGAGCACCTTATGGCGGCTCTTTCAGCCTGCCAAATTAGTAATGTTTTAGTCAAAGTTTCGGGACCTGAAATGCCCATCATGGACGGTAGTTCCACAGCTTTTGTAGACTTAATCAATACCGTGGGTGTCGTCGAACAAGACGCGCCTCGTAAAATCATTCGTATTATAAAACCCCTTGAAATCAAAGAAGAACGGCGTTGGGTTCGCTTAGAGCCGGCTGAAACTTTCAGCTTTCAATTGAGCGTTGATTTTGGCGGACGAGAAGGCTTGCAGGCGGAAGATCATGTTTATGACTTTTCAACGGAATCCTTTGCCACAGATATTTCACAAGCTCGTAGCTTTGGTTTTTACGAAGACGCCCAAAAGCTTTATGCAGCAGGACTTGCAAAAGGTTCCTCCCTTGATAATGCCGTGGTTATTAAAAAAGGAGAAGTCATGAATAAAGACGGCCTCCGGTACAAAAATGAGATGGTACGGCACAAAATTCTTGATGCCATGGGGGATTTTTACCTCACAGGTTCTTTAATTCAAGGGCGTTGCATCGGTTTTAATATTGGACATGAATTTAATAACCGTCTTATGCGGAAGCTTTTAAACGATAAAACAACCTATGAACTCGTTGAGCTTGCTGCACTTTCCGCCGACCAAAAAGAACCCGCTTCAAAAACCGATAAAACTTTTATTACCTTTGGCTCTTCCCCAAAATCTTTTTTAAAGCCGCAAGCCCTCGCAGCGCTGTAGCTTCTTCCTAAATAGCCTCCTCCTGAATAGAGTCGTCACAAAATAATCTCGGACGTCATTCCTGTGCTCCTCACCTATAAACATAGGCTTCCTCGCCGTCACCTAGACCGGAACATTTTTAAAAAGACTATACCTCTATTATCAAGCAAAGCGTCACTTTCTCCTTGAATACCGAGTGTAACATGCTATATTACAGACGATCATGGATCGGGGCGTAGCGCAGCATGGTAGCGCACCACGCTGGGGGTGTGGGGGTCGGAGGTTCGAATCCTCTCGCCCCGACCATGATTACTTCCCCCTATTAATTGCCTTAAAAACATACACGCATTCACCCCGTATATCGTAAATTGTGGAGGTCGGCTTCAATAAAAAAATTAACGTTTTATAAATACATTTCTATTACACTAAGTACTATGTTTAAAGGTTTAAAATCTCACTTTATTGTTTTTGGCGCGTTTCTTTTCGTCATTTTGGTGCATTCTATAACACCGTATGAGGTTCTCTCTTTTATTGCGTTATTCAATCCGTATATGTTTATCTTTGGTGTGATTTTTGCGGTCATACCCGGTTTTATTATTGCCGTTCGAGCTAAGACTACTACCATACTATGGTCTTATATATTTATCTCAAGCCTATTAATACTCGTCTTTATGCTACTGTTCCTCCCCGACGATATGGGAGGAAAGTTATTTCTTTCCTCTTTTCCCGCCCTAGTTCTTGTTGCCCACGTTGTACATTTCTTGAAAGTCATTTTGACAAGATATAAAAGTTCTCAAATCAAGTAAGGGATAATAAATATTTCAGAAACTTAAAAAAAAAGAGGCTCTAAAATGCCTCTTTTATATAGTCTTTTCAAAAATGTTCCTATCTAGGCGCTAGCAACGAAGCCTATACCGTATAGGTGAGGAGCGCAGTAACGACGTTCGGGACTTTTCTGGGATGACTAAATTCTCAATAGAAAGATTTTTATTGAGAAGGACCGTGGCAATGACCGCAACAACCTTTAACTTTATAAGCAGCCGTTAAAGTATTTCCATTATTCATTTCAAGAGTCACGGGAATTTCCGTCCCTACTTCTAGGTCTTGTTTAAGATCAATAAGCATAACGTGATACCCCCCTGATTTCAATTCAACTTCACCGATATTATCTTCTGTTGAACCGGGGAGAGCTATAAATTTTACAGGACGCATTTTATGAACGCCTTTATCTTCGAAGGAGGTGTGAAGCTCAACGGTATTTGCAACGGGGCTTCTTGCTTTTACAATGCGGCAGCCTACTTCACAATTATTTTGAAGCACCACAAAAGCAGCAGAATTTTGGCCTTTTTGGGCTTTTCGTGCAAAAGGGTTCACAAGGGTGACTTTTTCCTGTTCAAACACAACAATACGCTCTTGAGTTCTTTCTGCTTCGGCATGCAGTGCTCCTGAGGTAACAGCTGCGATCACACCCAAAGTCATGGCACTTAGCCTTAGAATTTTTCTAAAATCAATCATTTTACACGGCTCCTTATTTTATAATTTAGCTCCACTTATTAACATAAGTTTCTTGGTTTTCAGGACGTTCTGCTGAAAGAAACGGTATCATATCCTCAACACGCTCGACAAGGGTGAAAAGATTTTTATCTTCCTTTCGAACAAATTTATTATTAACAAGAACTTCCATGGCATCACAAAAAATCGGCGACCAATAACGATTAATATCGAGAATGAAAATATATTTTTTGTGGAGACCGACTTGCTTCCACGTTAAAATTTCACAAAGCTCATCCAATGTGCCGAAACCTCCCGGTAAAACGGCAAAGGCATCGGAGCGTTCGAACATCAGTTGTTTACGCTCATGCATACTGTCCACATAATGGAGTTCCGTAATTTCGGAAAACCCCCCCTCATGACTGTCCAAAAAACGCGGAATGACACCGCAAACTCTACCGCCGTTTTCCATACAAGCTTTGGCCATCATCCCCATAAGGCCGACACGTCCGCCACCATAAACAATCTCAACACTATTTTTAGCCATCAAAATCCCCAAATCACGAGCAGCCTCGTTAAAAATTTCCGGGCAGTCATTTGAGGCGCCGCAATAGACACCGATAGATTGAATTTTAGTCATTTTTATCTCTTCTGTTTTTATGTTTCTTTTAAAAAATTGAGTCTGTTTTTAAGGCAACTTCAAACTCGGCTTTGTGGCAAGATCAGGCGTTTTCTCATCATGTTTCTTGATAAGTTTATCTAATTCCTTCAACCCCCGGTCTAATTGAGGGTCAAGACCCTTGGCATAATCCTGAGGTTTAAACTCAACTTCGATATCGGGGTCAACACCATAATTTTCAATATTCCAACCAATATCTTTAAACCAAAAAGAAAATTCAGGTTGCGTTGTCATACCGCCGTCGACCAATCCATGGCGGGGCCAAATACCAATAACACCGCCCCACGTACGTTTTCCAATAAGCGGGCCCAAGTTCATCAATTTAAAGTTATGGGAGAACATATCTCCGTCGGATCCTGCATACTCGTTGGTCAAAGCAACCATCGGCCCCATAGGAGCTTGGTCGGGATAAGGTGTCATGCCGTTCCATCTTGTCACATCATATCCCAAGCGGCGGCGTGCCAACTTTTCAAGGAGAAGCTGTGACACATTGCCTCCACCGTTAAAACGCACATCAACAATGAGCCCTTCTTTATCGACTTCTTGCAAAAATGAGCGATGAAATTCTGCATAGCCCCATGAACTCATATCGGGAATATGAATATAACCGACTTTACCCTTGGTCTTTTTAGTCACATAAGCCCGGTTATTTTCAACCCAATCTCGATAGCGTGTCGGATATTGATTACGAAGGGTTTTCACAAAAACAGTGCGTGTCTTTTTTGGTGTTTTTTGAGCCGCAACCTCAAGCTCAACCACTTCTGCCGCCTTATGCAATAAGACTTCATAGGGTGTTACGTTCTCATCTAAAGGTTCTTTGTTAATAGCAAAAAGAAAATCACCCTCACCAAGATTAATTCCCGGATGCGTTAAAGGAGACGAACAATCAGGATCCCAAGAATCCCCCGTCGAGATGTTGGAAATCACGTAAGCTTTATGTTTTTTATCCCATGAAAAGTCAGCCCCAAGAACGCCGACACTCCAGCGCGGTGAAGGCTTGACGTCTCCTCCAAAGGAATAGGCATGGGACGTTCCAAGTTCTCCTTGCATTTCCCAAACGATATCAGTGAACTCGTCACGTGTTGAAACGCGCTCAACCAAAGGTTCATAGCGATCAAAGACCCTTTTCCAATCAATATCGGCCATATCCTCAACCCAATATTGATCTCTTTGCAAGCGCCAAGCCTCTTTATACATTTGCCCCCATTCTGCACATGGGGTCACCATTAACTTAATACGCTCTAAGTTGATCCAACCCGATTTTTCCGTTGGCGTCGGATCTTCTTCCGGTTTGCTTCCGCCCTTAAAAACACGGAAGCGCTTACCGTGGAGTGTCAAAAGATGAGTTTTTGTCAAATTAGTTTGGATATTGTCAACACCACCGGCAACATCATCAGTTTTTAAGGTTTCAAAGTCAAAACACTCAAGATTATTAAGAGTCTCAGCGCCGCGTTCTTCTGCTTCAAAAGCGCCTTCAACAGGACAAGAAATATAATAAACTTTACCCTTCGTCGCACATAACCCGCCATAAATTCCGGCCTCAATCGGGAATTCAAAAAGACGTTTTTCAATGCCTTTAAGGTCAATTTTAACCTCAATCTCCTTTTCGGCCTCGGTGTCTTTCTCAGCCTCTTTTTTGCCTTTTTTCTTGCCCTTTACCTCGTCTTCTTTTTTCTCTTCGTCTTCGAATAAAGGATCTGCCAGTTTCAAGAACGGCGATGTCGTTTCTGACGACAGTGGAATTGCATACAACTTTGTTGCATACATAAAGGAAAGTTCAAAATGCAACGCATCATGGACAGGATCAAAATAGCGATGGGATAAGAAATAAATATATTTACCGTCGGGATCAAACACAGGGGACTCATCAACAAGAATAGGCGTTGAAATTTGCGTCACTTTTTTTGTTTTTACCTCAAATAATTTCACAGCCATTTTCGGGCGGTCGATGGAAACGGAATAGGTAAACCACTTACCGTCAGGAGACCAATCTCCTCCGCCCGGACGTGAAAATTTACTGTTATCAATCTTGGTCATGGTCCATTTTTTAAGGTCAATAAAGAGAACGTCACTTCGATGGTTAAAGAGAACAACGCTATCGCTTTTAGGATTTGTCCATAATTCAAGGACACGACCGATATCCATTTTTTTCTTTGGTTTAGAGAAAAGTTTTGACGTTTCCGCATCATAAATTTCAAGACTTTCATCCCCGGCATTATCATTCACAACAAGGACGCGCTTACCGTCGTGGAGCCATTTGGGAAGACGATAGCGAATCTCGTCCTTTGCACCAAATTGTAAAACAGGCCCGTCCCAATTGCCAAGAATACAGGCTTTTCCTCGGGTTACCACACTTAAGTGTCCGCCTTTGGGATGCAAGTCACAGCCTTGCAAATAACGGGTTGGCGCAAAAAACTTACGCGCTCTTTCGGGGCGATCGCTATAATAAGCAATATCTAACTTACGGTTTTTTCCCGTTGCAAGATCAAGGGTCCACAAATCAGCCCCCGCATGATATACAACGGTTTTACCGTCACTCGCTTGATTACGCACATAATAATCAGCATGATTTGTGAGGCGTTCAATATCTTTACCGTCGGGCGCACAAGCATACAGATTACCGATCCCTTCATGATCCGAGCTAAAGACAATTTTTCCGTCCTTATTTTCCGTTGATTGAACCCAAATAGGTCGCGCCAGATCCCCCTGTAAATCTACGAGTTTTTCAAAAACCCCGGTCCCTTTTTGATCCGCCCAAAGATCACCTGCCGTTCCGCCACGATAACGTTTCCAATAGCCGTATTCCCGATAACCGTGACGTTGGATCACAGCACCACTTGCAAGAGTATCACCCTTAAAGCTAATGAAATTCGCCGGTCCTATATTGAGCTTTTCAGGCACGCCGCCTTTTGGTGAAATTTTCCAAACCACATTCCATTTTAAAAAGGGCTGACCGTAGGAAGACGAAAAGTAAATACCGTCCTTAGTCCACGCAAGAACCGTCAGATCATCCCCCATATAGGTCAGACGACTGATTTCTCCACCTTCGGCCGGCATGATATAGAGCTCACTATGTCCCTCGTCCGTTGAAGAAAAAGCAAGGGTTTTGCCATCCGGTGAAAATACAGGCGTTTTAATTGCGCCCTTATTATAGGTCAATCTCCGTGCTGCAGCTGCACCTTTTTCGACTAAAGGCAGATGCCATAAATCCCCCTCGCTTACAAAAATTACAGTCTCATTAAACACAGTGGGATAGCGGTAATAACCTTGGGTCGACATTCGGAAAGCCTTTTTATTGTTCATCATAACCCCTGAAGTATAACCTTTAGTTTGAAAACTGTCCATGGATTGGAAAGACTCTTGCTTTAAAAAAAGACCTCTCCTAGAATAAGAAAAAACCGGCCTTATAAAGTAGCATCTTCATGGACGACTATGCTAGTTTTGAGACCCGTGGTCCGGAAGCTTGTACCGATTCAAAAAGTGTTACCGTGAATTGACACGTTGAAGCAGGAGAACCGGCAGGAGATTTTACTTGGCTTCTTGAAAAAGAAGCCTATCCTGTAGGCGGTGAAAAAGGGCGCCAAGTTTATTTAAGAGAGGACTAAAATATCATGGGCAAAAATATCACAATTATCATTCTATTGGGACTTATCGGCTTTTTCGGTTACTACCTCTTTAAAACACAAACTCCCCCACAAGACGGATCTCCGGTGCTTGTTCAACGGGTAAAACAAAAAGTCAGTGTGGTGATTTATTCAAGCAATAGCTGTCGTTATTGCCTCATAGCTAAAGACTTTATGGAAAAAAAGGGTATACAATTTGAGGTTAGAGACGTTAATATCGGTAAAAATGCCCGAGAAATGAGCGAGCGCACAAACGGCTCACGCTCCATTCCTCAAATTTTTATTAATCACAAACACATTGGCGGTTGGGCCGAACTTAATATGTTGGAACAAAAAGGGCTATTGGACTTAATGTTGGCCGGTCAAAATGTAAGATTTAACAAATAAGTAAACGTAAATCGACAATATAAATACCATGAAAAGTTTAAAAGAAGACCCGGTAAAAGTAAAAGAATTTTTTGACCTCCTTGCAAAGGCTCACCCCAATCCTCAAACAGAGTTAAACTCCGTGAATCACTACACCCTTTTAGTGGCCGTTGCCTTGTCTGCTCAATCAACGGATATCGGGGTTAATAAAGCCACCGGAGAGCTTTTTAAAATTATAACGACACCGGCTCAAATGCTTAACCTTGGGGAAGACGGCCTTAAACAGCACATTAAAACCATTGGCCTTTATAATACAAAAGCCAAGAACATTCTTAAGGCTGCTCGCCTTTTGCTGGATTTTCACGGGGGGAAAGTGCCCGATGACAGAGCGGCTCTTGAGGCGCTGCCCGGAGTCGGTCGGAAAACCGCTAACGTTATTTTAAACGTTGCCTTCGGGCATCCGACCATCGCTGTGGACACCCACCTTTTTCGCCTCGGCAATCGCATTGGCATTGCCCCTGGAAAAACACCCTTGGAGGTTGAGAAAGCCTATGAGAAAATTATTCCAAAAGAACATATTCACGATGCCCACCACTTACTTATCCTTCACGGGCGTTACGTATGTAAGGCCAAAAAGCCCTTGTGCGACCAATGCCCCGTACGACACTTATGTCCCTATCCGTTAGCACATTCCTAGAAAAGGCTCGTCAACACAAGGAATGCATTCCGAATTTCACTCCGACGTAATCTTATCAAGATGCATTTTTTTAGATTCTTTCCAAATTCCTATACGTTCTTCAAAACTCATTTCTTGAGGATTTAGATTCCGATCTCCCACAAACTTTTTGTAATGCTCAAATCGTTCTCCCAATTTCTTGAGAGAAACCGCCAAAGCTTCCTCCGGGTCAAAACCCAAATAACGAGTCAGATCAATAGAAGCAAGAATAAGATCTCCCAATTCTTCCTTAAGGTGGTTGGGGTCATTTTCTAAAACAGCTTCTTTAACTTCTTGAAGTTCTTCAAAAACCTTAGCAAAGGGTCTTTCACAATGATCCCAGTCAAGGCCAAAACGATTCATTTCAGATAGCTTTTCAACGCTCGGCTTAATTGTCATAAAAACACCTGTTCAATTTATTCATATAAAATAAATATCATATATTTTATATGAAATCTACCGAGAGGAGTCTCGGACTAATCCTCACCCTGAGCTTTTGTAAATCCGTCTTCTCCGTCAAAGACGTTCAAGCGTTCCGTATGCATCCAACTATAGTTTTCCCCAATGACCTTAAGGAGCTTAAGGGTAAGCTCAAGATCCATTTCGCCGTCCCCCTTCATAAGAAAACGCGCTCGGCAATGATCAACCATATCCGGTAAAAGGCCGCCGACACTTGGGAAAATTTTCACGCCCCGTGAATCAATCATTTTAAGACTCAAAGGCATGCCTGCAATAAATCCCTCAAGAGCCTCTCCCAAAGCACTAACCTCTTGAGTTGTATCAAGAAAGACATCTAAACCGACGGTTTTGCGTGTTTTTGTTTTTACATAAGCCCGTTCATCGGAAAGTTTAGGCATTTTAATGGGTTTGTAATCGCGCTTGGGCCATGCGGACGAGGTGCGTCCGAAGCGCTCAATAATGGCATCCGTGAAATCAGTTGTCGACACAGCCCCCCCGTCTTTGCGCACATCTTGTGTATAAACGCCGTCTTCAAGGGTTGCTAATACGGCTTGTTCAATGGTGTGTGCCGCCTCAAATTCTCTGATATGGCGCAACATCATCACACCGGAAAGCAACACGGCAATGGGATTGATCACATTTTTGCCCGCAAAAAGAGGCGCCGATCCGTGAACCGCTTCAAACATAGCAATGCCCGTTCCAAGGTTAGCTCCGGGGGCGAAACCAAGGCCGCCCACAAGACCGGAGCCAAGATCACTTAAAATGTCGCCGTTCATATTGGTGGTAACGATGACATCAAATTCTTCCGGTGTTCTCACCATTTGGTGCGCGCAGTTATCGACAATAATATGTTTTGCCTCAATGCCGGGGTATTTCTTTGCAACATCTTCAAAGGCACGCTTCATCATCCCTTCCGAGAATTTCATGATGTTCGCTTTGGTCGCACAATGAACAGTTTTACGCCCTTCAGCCAGAGCCAGCTCAAAGGCAAAGGTACAGATTTTTTCACACCCTTTTCGAGTAATCAGCTTGAGGGTTTGTGCCACACCGGGCGTTTGCATATGCTCGATCCCCGCGTAAAGATCCTCAACATTTTCTCGTACAATCATAATATCGATATTACGGCCCCTGTAGGGCGTATCAATGCCCGGGAATTCTCGAACAGGGCGCACGTTAGCATAAGTTTCAAAGAGTTTGCGCAATGTCACATTGGCACTTTTCTCACCATACCCGACAGGTGTTTCAAGGGGCCCCTTAAGAAGAAGGCGCGTTCTTTTAATGGATTCAAGGGTTTCTTCAGGCACACCGGAGGCAATACCCCGTTTAAAGACTTCAGCTCCGGCTTCACACACATCCCAATCGATTTTTACACCCGTAGCATCAATGATCCTTTTCGTTGCACCGACAACTTCTCTGCCGATACCGTCACCATAAATCAGTGTAACTTCTGTGGACATTTTACGATCTCTCCCTTAGGTGTTTTTATTATTTGGCTACAGTTTACAACAGGCTTTAAAAATCAGGAAAAGAAAACATCTCCGGCGCTAAATTTTCTAAGAACCTCTTGCCCTTCCTCCTTGCAAGTCAAGACAAGATAACCCTTCTCATCAAGGTCATAAAAACACCCTTTAATAGAATTTTCCGCCCCATGCTCATACCCTTTCAAAGTAAGACGGTCGTGAGCCGGATCACGACGCCTTAACCACTCTTTCCGTAAGGGAGAAAACCCCTGTTCTTCAAGTGTTCTGCGCCAATGATCAAAGGATACGCAAAGTTTTTTAAGGAGATCCTCGGCCTTGATATCAAAATCATAAACAGATAAGTCAGTTGCTCCATAAGGTGTATCAACGGGATGACCTTTTAAATTTACGCCCACACCGATCAGGAGCTTTAAGCCCTTTGATGTTGCCTCAACTTCAAGAAGGATTCCGCCTATTTTTTTTGAATCTAATAAAAGGTCATTGGGCCACTTTAACGTTAAAGAAGGATCAGACTTCGTTAACTGCTCAACGGCACCATAAAGAGCAAGGGCTGTTACATAAGAAAAAAGAGGGGCAATTGAAAGATCATCCACAGAAATAACAAAAGTGGCATAAAAATTCCCCGGAGGGGAAGACCAAAAACGTTGTTGACGTCCCCTACCCTTCTCTTGTTGCTTTGCGAACACAACATATCTTTCCGAAGACTCCCGACCCAAGAGCTCCTTTGCCACGTCCATAGTTGAAGAAACCAAATCAAAGCAGCGAATTTTCCAAATCATTTAACGTAGATAAGCTCCAATTTCAAGGGTAAACAAATGAGGCATTATAACATAAAAAGTGACTAAGAATGTTGACATTACAAGGACTAGCTTTGTTTGTATCGGTACGGTTTTATCAACGACCATCGTATGCTCACCACCAACAGGCTCATCAAAATACATAGCCTTAATCACCCTTAAATAATAACCTGCAGAAACAACACTCCCTAATACGGCCAATATCACAACAAGGTAATGCTCTCCGCTAACCGCGTTTTGAATCACAAAAAGTTTTGCAAAAAAACCGGCAAACGGGGGAACGCCTGCCAAGGAAAACAAAAGGACGGTCATGCAAAGAGCAATCAAAGGCGCATCCTTTGAAAGCCCTGTTAAATCCTCAATGTTTTCAAGTAATTGACCTCGTTTTCGTAAAGTCAAAAGAGCTGCAAAAGCGCCAATAGTCATGATAACGTAAATAATAAGGTAATTAAAAATATTCTCAAACCCTTGGGCATTTAGGCTTAAAAAGCCTAATAAAGCAAAACCCATATGAGAAATAGAACTATACGCCAATATGCGCTTAAGTTTCCGTTGAAAGAGAGCCGCAAAAGCCCCCACAAGAATACTAAGAATAGCAAGTGCTGAAAGAACCGGCGTCCATAAAGAAGCCTGTGAGGCAAAAACAGTTGCAACAAAATTTAACAACAAAACAAAGCCGGCAATCTTAGGTGCTGCAGCCAGAAAAGCCGTAACAGGAGTCGGCGCGCCTTCGTACACATCAGGCGTCCACATATGAAAAGGTGCTAAAGACACTTTAAAGCCAACGGCAACCAAAATCATCATAAAGGCAATCCCGATGGGTACGGGTAGTTCGGATGTATTCGCCAAAACCGCCGCCATACCGTTAAATTCCGTTGTGCCGGTAAAGCCGTAAAGATACCCGGATCCAAAGAGGAAAAAAGCCGTTGCCAAGGCTCCCAATACAAAATACTTTATACCGGCTTCCCCGGATGCAGGGCGATCCCTTGCAATAGAAACCATGATGTAAAGGCACAAGCTCTGCATTTCAATGCCCAAAAAGGCCGAAATCAAATCATTGGCCGAGATCATAATCATCATTCCAACGGTAGAAATCAAAACTAAAACAGGATATTCAAAACGGTTCATTTGCTCCCTTGGGAAATGTTTGAACGTCATGTAAAAAACGGCACCGACAGCGAGCAGAACGACACCTTTCATGAGCTGTGTAAACGGCGTTACTTTAAACATCTCATTGAAAGAATAGGCATAATTTCCAAGGGACGAATAAAGCATAAAGAGCGCCAAACCGATGCCGACAAAAGTGATATAGTAGACCCCTTCTCGCTCGCTTCGTTTTTGAAAAACGCCAACCATTAAAACCACAAGAGCCCACATAATCAAGAAAACCTCGGGCATGCCATGGATAAATTCTGGGAGTAAATTAGGCGTCATTAAATTGTATCCTTTTTAGGAGCCGCTCCAAAAGGCTCTTTGTGCTTTTTAAGGCTTTTTTCGAAGAAAGATACCTTTAAGAGTTCCTTTGCCTCAGACGTTTCTTTAGCCTTAACATAAGTTAAGCCTCGCTGATAAGAAGACAGCAACCGCACCACACTTTTATCGGTAATATCTAATAAGGGTTGAGGGTAAACGCCAAAAATAACAATAGCTGAAACAAGAGGAATCAAAACCCCTTTCTCAATTTTCGTTAAATCGGTCATCTTTTTAAGCTCGTCCTTGCTCAAAGCACCAAAAATTACTCGGCGATACAGCCACAACGCATAGGCGGCTCCCAATACCATCCCAGTAGCAATACCCAAGGCCAAAAAACCGTTGATTTTAAAGGCCGCCATAAGAATCAAAATCTCACCGACGAAACCCGTTGTTCCCGGCAACCCAACGGAAGCAAAAGTAAAAATCATAAAACCAAAAGCATAATAAGGCATGCGTTCCACAAGACCGCCATAGCGATCAATCTCTCTGGTATGCAGGCGATCATAAACAACCCCCACACACAAAAAGAGGGCCGCAGAAACAAGGCCGTGACTAATCATTTGAAAGACGGCTCCTTGAACCCCCTCTTGCAAGAAAGTAAAGGTACCGAAGGTCACAATTCCCATGTGCGCGATAGACGAATAGGCGATCAATTTCTTCATATCTTTTTGCACAAGGGCCACAAGAGAGGTATAGATTACAGCTATAATGCTCAAACCGAATATCAACGGTGCAAAGTAATGGGATGCCTCCGGAAAAATAGGGAGGGAGAAACGTAAAAAGCCATACCCTCCCATCTTAAGCAACACCCCGGCCAATAAAACTGATCCCGCTGTGGGTGCTTCGACGTGGGCATCCGGCAACCAAGTATGGACAGGCCACATCGGTACTTTGACGGCAAAGGATACAAAAAACGCAACCCAAAGCCACATCTGCATGTCACGGGTGAAATGATACGCCGTTGCCTCTTCAATGCCTGTTCCTCCCGTTTGAAAAAAGATTGCCACAACGGCAACCAACATGAGAACAGACCCTAAAAAGGTATATAAAAAGAATTTTAAGGAGGCATAAATACGGCGCTGCCCGCCCCAAATACCAATGATGAGGTACATAGGGATTAAAACCCCCTCGAAAAAAAGGTAGAAAAGAATGAAATCAAGAGCACAAAACATACCGATCATCATGGTTTCAAGAACCAAAAAGGCAATCATATAATCCCGCACACGCCGCGTAATAGACTTCCAACTCGCCAAGATCGCCAAGGGCGTCAAGAAGGTTGAAAGGATTACAAACAATAAGGAAATACCGTCAATGCCTACATGATAGTAAGAATTAAGGCCGCTAATCCAACGCACCTTTTCAACAAATTGGTAATCTGAGGTTTTTGTATCAAAACTTGCGATCAGCAGAAGAGATAGAAAGAAAGTAACCAAAGAGGTAAGCAATCCGACGGAACGGGCATTACGCGCAAGAATTTCTTCATCTCCCCGCATAAACAAGAGAAAGCCAACCCCAAAAAGAGGAAGGAATATAATAATCGAAAGAAGCGGAACAATTGTCATAATTTAATATCTCTTTTTATTCTTATAAGCTTCTACAAAATCCTAGCGAAAAAACATCCAAGCAACTAACAAAGCAAAGCCCGCCACAAAACACAAAGCATAATGGTAGACATAGCCGCTTTGCGCTCGACTCACTCGGTTCGAGGCTTTCATTACTTTATCAGCAATGCCGTTCGGGCCATAACCGTCAATGATATCGCCGTCTCCCTTTTGCCAGAAAAAAGCGCCAATTTTTTGAGAAGGTACCACAAAACAAAATTGATAAAGCTCATCAATATACCATTTATTAAGTAAAAATCGGTAAATCGCTTTAAATTTCTCAGCCGACAAAGCCGGTAAATTTGTTCGATAAAAATAGAATAAATAAGCAAGGTAAATACCGATAACAGCCGCAATTAAAGGAAGGTAATGGATCAGCAAAGGAACATGTTCCGTTGAGGGTTCTCTAAAAGCGATCGCACTTTTCCAGAAAGCCTCTTGGGTGAAAAACCCTTCGCCTAAAAAGCCTGCAAAAACAGCACCGACGGATAAAACAAGAAGAGGAATCAACATGGTCGCCCCCGGCTCGTGGAGATGCCCAAGAACTTTTTCATCGGCTCTGGTTTTGCCGTTAAAGGTCATAATAAGAAGTCTCCAAGAATAAAGAGCGGTCAAGAATGCTGTCCCAATTCCAAGCAAATAAGCATATTTTGCCGGCAAGCCTTCTCCAAACCACGCAGCCGTCAAAATAGCATCCTTAGAGTAAAAGCCGGCGAAGAAAGGAATGCCTGCAAGAGCCAAGCTGCCAATCCACATCATGGCATAGGTCGCCGGAATAGAACGCCAAATCCCGCCCATGCAACGCATGTCCTGCTCGTCCGATAAAGCATGGATTACCGCGCCGGATCCAAGGAACAATAGCGCTTTGAAAAAAGCATGGGTAACAAGGTGAAAAATCGCAATATTATAGGCAGAAAGCCCCGCCGCAAAGAACATATACCCCAACTGACTGCAAGTAGAATAAGCAATAACTCTTTTGATATCATTTTGCATCAAGGCAATGGTTCCGGCGAAAAGTGCCGTCGACGCGCCAATCACAATGATAACAGACCTTGCATAGGGCGCTAACTCGTACAAAGGGGACAACCTGGCTATTAAAAATACGCCGGCTGTGACCATGGTTGCCGCATGGATCAAGGCAGAAACAGGTGTAGGGCCTTCCATAGCATCGGGCAGCCACGTGTGCAATCCCAGCTGTGCTGATTTTCCCATAGCGCCGATAAAAAGCAAAATTCCGATAACTTCAAGACGATTAAACTCATGTCCAAAGACTATAAAAGTTAGGGAAATTGACGTATCAAGCTGAGATAGAATTGTCCCGATATCCACGGTTTTAAAAGTCAAATAGAGCGCTGCAATACCCAGAGCCAAACCAACGTCTCCTACACGGTTCACAATAAAAGCTTTCATGGCAGCAGCATTAGCACTCTCTTTGTGATGCCAAAACCCGATCAACAAATAAGACGCAAGACCCACCCCTTCCCAACCAAAGAATAACTGAATAAGGTTACCGGAAGTCACTAACATCAGCATAGTAAACGTAAACAAACTTAAATAAGCCATGAAACGAGGCACAGCCTTGTCATGATTCATATAGCCGACGGAATACAAGTGCACTAGGAAAGAAACAGTTGTCACAACCGTCACCATGGTGGAGGTTAAAGGATCAAAATAGAGCTGCCAATCAACTTTAAAATTGCCCACATGGATCCAAGGACAAAGTGTCACAAGATGAGAAACAAGATCTCCTCGAATCACATCTAAAAAAATATGCCATGCGCTTAGGGTCGAAAAAGCCATGAAGATAACGCTCACAATACCGCTGATACGCTTTCCCGCGAAATTGCCGACACTACCTACAATTAGAAAACCTAGAAGAGGAGCAAAAACAGCAACAATATAAGTGTTATATGTCATTTAATAATCCTATCCCCTCATCACGCTGATATCTTGAACGGCAATGGAGTTTCGATTTCGGTTATACACAACAAGAATAGCAAGGCCAATGGCTGCTTCTGCAGCCGCTACAGTCAGGACAAACATCGTAAAGATTTGCCCCACGAGATCTGTTAAATGAACGGAAAAAGCAACAAAGTTAATATTTACAGCCAAAAGCATTAACTCAATGGCCATCAAAACATTAATAATAGTTTTGCGTCCCCAAAAAACCCCAAAAAGTCCTAAGGAAAATAAGATACCCGACAAAACGAGATAATGATTTAAAGACATTCCGGAATTTTCTCCCTAATCTATACCTTTGCCCAAAGGCATATTTTGCACAATTAACGTCTCTTTCGGACACCTCATCACTTGATCAATGACGTCCTGCTTTTTAGCACCTTCGCGCTTTCGGTGAGTCAAGACGATGGCTCCGATCATTGCAACAAGTAAGATAATGCCGCAGGATTGAAACGCAAAAATATAATCCCCATAAATGATCTGTCCAAGGGCATGGGTATTACTGACAAGATCCGTTGGCGGCTTTGGCGAGGCAATAAGGTCTTCTCGTAACGGCGAAGGTATCCAACCAAGGGCCGTCGTAACAAAAACGGTCATAAAAGCTGCTCCTAACAACAACATAAAAGCTAAGGAATCAACAAAGCTCGAAACAATCGTAAGAAAAGCTTTATTTGTTACCGTCTGTGCCGCATAACGTGCAATAAAACCTGTCACAATCACGCTAAGAAAGACAGGTGCAATAAGGGGGTTTGGAGAAAAAAGAGACCATTTTGAGGTTTGGAGCACAGAAAATAAATCATCCGGCTTAAATTTAATCCCCTCTTGTATAACATCAACAATCGGCGCAATTGACAACATAACAAAGGCTGCTGTTAAGAAGATAACGCCATAAATTACAAAGGAGGACAATGTTTTAAGAGCCGCAACAAAACGCGTTTTTGAAAAGACGGAGCGTTGCTCTTCCGGGGTAACATTCATCATCATCACAACAAAGAGAAACAAAACAGCAACGGCACCAACATAGACAATAACTAAGAGCATAGCTAAAAATTCGGCTCCCATGAGAATAAAAAGTCCTGCAGCATTGAAAAATGCGAAGATCAAAAACAGGACGGAATGCACAGGATTTCGAGAAAAAATAACGGCAAGGGACGCCCCTACCAAAAACGTTGAAAAAATATAAAAAATAATTTCAGTCATTATGCTTATTATTCTTATTGTTATTTTATGGTTGCGCCCTTCTAAGGTTGATCTTAAAAAGAGGACATTTGTAGTCTATCAGGCTTAACACGCCCTGCCAACCATAGGTATTATTTTTCTGCTTACAAAAACCCTTTAAAACTCTTATTATTTAAAAAAAGTCATAAAGGTTATCTCCCATGACCCTTAACGAACAGAAAAACCGGGGCGTCATTTTCGAATTTACCCAACTTGGAAATTGCATCAAGGTTGTGGCCGTTGATACAATCACAGGGCTAGAGGTCACAATCATGGGTCCAAAAACAGCTTCCCAAGCTTATCTTGAACGCACCGCCCTTGCAAAATTACGCTACGTCCTTAATAAACAGTTGTCTTCTTGGCGGATAACTGACGATAGATAATTTCTAAAAAATCTCGGACATTGTTTCTGCACGCCTCATCTATAATGATAAAATTCGCCGTTGGTTCACGACCGGAATCTTTTGAAAAAGGCATCGCAAGCAAACCAAGAATAAAATCACCCTCCTGACAAATTCACTTGATTATGCCTTGTATAACCGCGTGTTTCAGCTTGACATTAACGGCAAGAGGCTATAAAAGAAAATAAGATTCTATTTTTGGAGAGAAAAATGAAAGTTGTTAGTTCCCTAAAAACCCTTAAAAACCGCGATAAAAACTGTCGTCTTGTTCGCCGCCGCGGTCGCCTTTTTGTTATTAACAAAAGAAATCCTCGTTTCAAGGCTCGTCAAGGTTAATTTTGATTTCAACCCTTTAACTCACTAAGGTTTTAAAATGGCTCGCGTTACCGTTGAAGATTGTGTAGAAAAAATTCCAAACCGCTTTGAACTGGTTGTTACGGCAGCGCAACGCGCTCGACAACTTGCTGCAGGAGCCCCTCTCACCGTTGAGCGTAATAATGACAAGAATGCTGTCGTCTCTCTTCGTGAAATCGCAGGTAGCACTGTTGATATTGAAAAGCTAAACCATGCAACATTGATGGCTTTCCGTCGTCAAATTGCCCATGAACTTTCCGAAACCGAAGAGGCAGATGCAAGCTCAAGACCGAGTAGCAGTCGTTTTGATCTTAGCCTTACGGGTGAAGTGGACGAAATGGAAGCAGCTCTTGAAGCAGAGTTCTCTGAAATCGAAAGCAATATGCAAATCGAAGATGCATCCGATGTCATGACAGATACACCGACAGAAATCTAGTTTTTTATAAAAATTTATCACCTTAAATAAAATAACCCTCTAAAAACCCTGTAATTTTCAGGGTTTTTTTATGCCTAAAAACCTAAAATCAGGTAGATTCTTTTACACGAAATATTAACGAATCGCTTTGTAAACGGAAAGATAGGCAGTGATAGAAAGCCTCATCCCTTCTTAGGAACTTCCGCTTCTTTTTCATTAGATGCAATGGTTTTAGGCCCCCCTGAAAGAGATTCGGGGGTATCGCCTAAAGCCTCCGGAGCTACTTCCGTTAAAGAAGGAGCTTCCTTTTGAATTTTCCGTGACAGAACTCTGGGCCAAGAAGTTTCAAGAATATTTTTTTTGATGCCGTCCAAAAGCTTTGCATACTTATCCGCGATCGTTAATTGACCTTCTATTTTCCTCTTAGATATCTCAATGGATACCGGCGTAGATAGGATTATCTCAAAAGCTTGACGTTTTTCAGGATCTATAATCCCTTCTCCATAATCAGCTTTCAAAGTTCTGAGGCGTTCTTTATCCTTAAGATGAGCCGCAGCAACGGCTATATCCAAAACAGCATCAACATCGAAGGTGTCTTCAATTTTTTTTCCTTTAGAATCTTGCAACATTTCTTCTAATAGAGGAAAGGCATCCCTCCAGCGGCCTTGTGCCATATAAATATCGGCTCGCAAACGATTTTCTCTTTTCGAAGCTAACCCCTCAAGAGATTTCAAAGCTTTTTCTTTTTCAGATAATGCCAAGTAAGTGACTGCTTTTATAAACTTTACCTCCTGTTCAAAGGCAACATAATCAGGGCTTTGAGATTCCCCTTTTACCTCAAAGGGATGGATGCGATTTAGCATTTTAAGGGCGTCGGATGCTTGGTTAATTGCAAGGTATAATTCGGCCAAACGCTTTAAGGTAAGGTTCATAAGATAGAGAAATTCCGGCTCTGACAATGTCTTTCGCTTTTTTTCAAACCTTAAATACTTGGTTCGCTGCACTAAGGTTACAATAGCCTGCTCTATTAAACCGACCTTAGTATACAATCCCGTTATGCGATCAATAATTTCTCCATAACGCTTGCCTTTTGGTATTAAATCTTCAAATTCATAATAATAGGCAATTTGTTTTAAAAAAGGCTCATCTTGCATCTGCATAAAGGAGTCGTAAAATAAATCTCCCGCCAATTTCATATAAAAATGGCTTTGTTCAAGTTTCCACAAATAATAACTGATAGCGCGCAAAGCTCGCAAAGCCTTATCCGTTTCCCCTGCTTTTCGATAAAACTCTGCTAAGGTTGCTAAAAAGCGTTGTTCGACAACATCTCCTCGCCACGTAAAGAGCATGGACTCCAAGTCTTTTATGATAGATTGCCGAGCCATGTTCTCTTTATCGACTAAAGCCAATCGTGCCAATAAAGCAATCTTTTTATTAGGGCTAAAGGTCAATTTTGTATAAGTTTTTCGAAGAGGCATAAGAGGATTGACAATACGCTTTGCTTGGGCTTCATAGTACAGAAGACTATCAAGCTCTCTTTTACTTAATAAATTGGTATTAATGAGACCTGCAAAGAGAGGATTCTTAAAGTTGCTTTCAACCCGAGCTTCATAAGCCTTAAGCGCAATATCATTTCGAATAACAGGCGGCAATCCTTGTATAAATTTATAAGCACGCACATATTTGGTCAGTGCCGTATCATAGCGCCCGAAACGCAGCTCTTGCAAAGCCAGTAAAACATCACGCTCGGCTTCTCCGTCGAAATCTCCGTCATTACTTAAAAAAGAATCATCATCCACATTATGCGCCAGGGCTCGTGCTAAATCTAACATTAAAATAAGCTCGTCTTGGCTAAAAAACAAAGATTCATGCCTCTCTTTAACCAACCCCAAAACACCTATTGCCTCACAGTATTGGCCCGTTGCCATATAAAATTTAGCAAGCTCTATCTCTTGCTGTATACGCAAATCTTCTTTTGTTTCAAGGGCTACGGCGTTTCGCATAACGCGACCGACATGAAAGACGTTATCCTTGGGGATATCATACTTCGCTAAATCCACCAGCGGTTGCAAAGAAGCAGGATCACGATTTTTAGAAAAGTCATCCACGGAGGAAATGACACCTCCCGATTTCAAAGAAATGACTGTTGCATGATCTTCTTTATCAAGTTGAAAGACTAAATTTTCAGGATTCTTTAAAAGATAAACAAGGCCTTGGTAGCTCTCCGGAATATCAAAAAAGGGTGTTTCGTAAAGCTGATCAATACCTCGATTACTATCCGGTTGGATCACAAATGTATCACCTGTTTTAGGGTCTTTAAAGGTAATAAGGGGTTCATTTTCATCGTTAAGGATGTGAAGACTTTTTTGTTCATTTTTTATTGTCATAACTAAGGGATAAAGCGAGGGCGTTTTTTCACTATCCATCTCACCTGCAACCAAAAACCATTCATCCCCTAAGCGATTGATGATCAAGTCCTGTGCTTCTTTCAGCTTAAATCTAAGAATAGTTGCGGTAGGATGAGGGATAACCGAAATGCTTTTGAAATGACTTTGTGGGAAAGTACCGGGTAAAAATTTTCCAAGCGCATTGAAAACCAAGTAACCGATATCTCGATAAAAAAATAAAGAAGCTTTTGTTGCCTCTTTCCACTCGAGTGTAACCCGGTAGAATTTACTCGTCTCATCTCGTTTTGTTAAAACTGTGACGGCCTTTGACTGCCCTATAGGAGGCTTCTTCGCCGAAGTGGCGTCTACCTTTTGAGAAGATATCGGCTCATTTTTTTGGATTTTAAAGGAGGGGAGATCCGGCGGTATAATAACAGCATAAAGAGGTGTACAAAAGAGCCCTCCCAAAAGGAGAGTCCTAATAACGATTATTTTCTTAAGTAACGCCGTCATTGGCTTATTAAACCTCACTGTTGAGGTTATTTTAGGACAGTTTCCGCCAGAGTCCAATAGAAAACTAAGGAACATTTCTCATCTTCATGTCTTCAACCCTGATTTTTATCCGATTACGATTCTAATCCCCATTGAGAAATTTTTCATAAAATTCTACGGCATGACAACTGAAACATCCGTGTCAACATGAAGGGTGATATCGTTATTGGTATGAATCGTATAGGTTTGCCCCTCAATGGTGGTTGTTCCCGAATTAACGAAGGTATTTTGAAAAGTTAACTGAGACGTACTATCTCCGTCTACCTGCATTGAATACCCTTGCCCTGCCACATTATTCACAAAGTTACTGTCAACAGTTAAAGTACTGTTTGCAAGATCTAAAGCTTCAATATCTGTCATAATGCTGTTTATAGTTGAAAAATCAAAGTTTTGGTTCGTGAACGTCACTGTGTCCCAACCGCTTCCACCGTCTATGATCGTATCGTCGATATCGAATACAAAAGTATCGTCTCCTGCCTCTCCAAAAAGTCTGTCATGGCCCGATCCGCCGTCAAGGAAATCGTTTCCGTCTCCGCCATAAAGGGTATCATCTCCATCCCCCCCGTAAAGAGAGTCATTCCCCGCCCCTCCATAGAGTTGATCTTGCCCCGAACCGCCGTAAAGAGAGTCATTCCCCGTCTTCTCCATAAAGCAAATCGTCCCCGTCTTCTCCATAAAGCAAATCGTCCCCGTCTTCACCATAGAGTCGGTCTTGGCCTGAGCCGCCATAAAGAGCGTCATTTCCTGCCCCGCCATAAAGCGTATCATCTCCGTCTCCGCCATCCAACAAATCATTCCCCGCGCCTCCATAGAGTTGATCTTGGCTATTCAACCCGTAAATAAAGTCATCTCCGTCTCCACCAACTAGGACATCATCATTACTTGTACCATAGATAGTCTGCCCCGGATCGGCAGGAGGCGGGTCATCAGCAGGAGGAGGATCATCGGCAGGAGGAGGATCATCAGCAGGAGGGGGATCATCGGCAGGAGGA
>CAJDWK010000010.1_pt2 | contig 32567 bp, 26 predicted proteins | sample 7391621 | NCBI WGS metagenome assembly CAJDWK01 (sample SAMEA7055734, study PRJEB34461) | soil metagenome | biome: terrestrial ecosystem; feature: Peninsula; material: soil | place: Antarctica | collected 2016
GGATCATCGGCAGGAGGAGGATCATCGGCAGGAGGAGGATCATCGGCAGGAGGGGGATCATCAGCAGGCGGGGCATCTGATACGAGCAAGCCTTCTTCACCTAAAAATAGATTATTAATATCAAAACGGGGCTGCGTAAAAGAAAAATTGTATTGTGATAAATCAGATAGAAAAACTTGAAGGTCTGCAAGATCGGAAAAACCCGTTCTCAGGCCAAAATACCCTTGCAATTCATCATGAGAAAAAGGTTTTAGCGTCCCTTCTTGACGAAAAATTGCGTTTTCTTGTTTTGTTTCCAAGGGAAGGTTGAAATTAATACGGTCAATATCTAAGGCAAAAAAAGTCCCCTGACTAAAGAGTGCGTCCGCTCCCTGTGAAAAATCCGGCCAGAAAGGGTACGTGTAAAGATTTGATAAATCCTGTGAGATCAAATCTTTTTCTGCTTCCATTTATTTTAATGCTCTTTTCCTACCAGCTTTAGCTTCATTTTAACACTAAAGGACTTAATACAACATTAAATTATATTAAATCTCAAAAGTACGGGGCGGGTTCAAACCCCAAGCGCAAGGCCAAATTTACTCATTACCGTAATTTAGGCGGCGTCTTTTTTGCAAATCTTATCAAATTGCCCCCAAACCCCGGCTGAGCCTTCCCAAGTCCCTTGTGTTGAAGCTTTTGAGTATTCTGTTGCCCGTTGTTCAAAAAAGTTTGCATGCTCAACTCCATTGAGAATTTCCGTTAACCAAGGAAGCGGATGAGATTGTACTTGTTCATACCCATGGCCGTCATAGCTAAAATAACCGAACTTTGTCGGCAAACGCAACTGGGTCAAACGCCAATCTGCAATGTAGCGAATATAGCTTTTAATATCTTGGGCCGTCATACCGTCAACGTCTCCCAGCTCAAAGGCAAGTTCAATGAACTTATCTTCAAGGTCAACCATGGTTGTGGCAACATCAATAATATCATCTTTAACAGATTGCGTTACAGCACCTGTTTCCTTAGCCCATGCATGATACAAATTCACAATGCCCTCACAATGCAAACTTTCATCCCGCACAGACCAAGACACAACCTGTCCCATCCCCTTCATCTTATTGTGACGGGGGAAATTGAGCAACATGGCAAAACTTGCAAACAAGGCCATTCCCTCCGTAAAGGCTCCAAACATAGCCAAGGTGCGCGCAACGTCCCCGCAGGTATTCATACCGAAAGAATGCATATAGTCGGCTTTTGCCGTCATCGTTTCATAGTCCTTAAAAGCCTCGAATTCGGCATTAGGCATCCCGAGGGTTTTAAGCAACAGGGCATAAGCGTCAATGTGAATGGTCTCTACATTGGTAAAAGCGCTCAACATCATCCGAATTTCAAGAGGCTGGAAAATAGGGACATAACGCTTTAAATAGTTTTCGCCCACTTCAATGTCAGATTGAGTAAAAAATCGAAAAATTTGCGTTAAAAGATTGCGCTCCGTATCCGTTACTTTGTCCGAATGCCAATTTTTTACATCATCCCCCAAAGGTACTTCTTCCCCAAGCCAATGAAGCTGTTGTTGACGCTTCCAGCAATCATAGGCCCAAGGATAACGGTCAACCGTATAACACTCTGAAGGGGTCAAGAGCCCGACCTTACCTGTTCCAATCAATTTTAAAGGATTCTTTGTGATTAATGACATAATTCTATTTTCCATTCTTACTTTCTATTGGCAGGCGAGGCATTCTTCATAGTTTGTTTGTTCGACTTGTAACTTTTGCTCAGTCTCTCCTTTTTCTTTCGAACCGGCAAACTGAGCCCGTTGAATTGACTGGGAACGCGCATAATATAAACTTTTTAGACCCAATTTCCACGCTTGACGATGGAGCATCATCAAATCCCATTTATTAATATCAGGCGGCAAAAAGAGATTGACCGACTGTCCTTGACAAATAAAAGGGGTGCGATCTGCAGACATTTCGATAACCCATCTTTGATCCAGTTCAAAGGCGGTCTTAAAAACAGCCTTTTGATTTTCCGTTAGGAAGGTCAAGTGTTGAATTGATCCTTGATTTTCTAAAATTGACTGCCATGTTTCCGTTGTATTTTTTTCCATCTCTTCAAATAAGGCTTCAAGGTAAGGGTTTTTGACCGTATAAGACCCAGATAATGTTTTATGGGTATAAATAGTGGCCGGAACGGGTTCAATCCCTGCGCTGGTTCCTCCGCAAATAATACTAATAGAAGCGGTAGGAGCAACAGCCATTTTATGGCTAAAGCGAGCTTGTACATTACGCTCGGCAGCATCGGGACAGGCCCCTTTTTCAAGGGCTAACAAATAAGACGCTTGATCTGCGGCTTGTCGAATATGTTTAAACATTTTCATATTCCACGATTTTGCCATGGCGCTTTCAAAGGGAATACTTTTCTTCATAAGAAAACTATGGAAGCCCATGACACCCAAACCGACGGAACGTTCCCGCATGGCAGAGTATTTTGCATTTTTCATAGAGGCAGGTGCACGATCAATAAAATCCTGTAACACATTATCCAGAAAACGCATAACATCCTCGATAAACTGGGGTTCCGTTGCCCATTCGTCCCACTTTTCAAGGTTCACAGAAGACAAACAACACACGGCTGTTCTTGTATTTCCTAAGTGGTCTTCTCCGTTAGGTAGGAAAATTTCCGTACATAAATTAGACATTTTCACTTCAAAACCAAGCTCTTTATGGTGTTTTGGTAAGGCTCGATTTACGGCATCCTTAAAAATAATATAAGGCTCGCCGGTCTGCAGGCGGATTTCTAGGATCTTCTGCCACAATGATCTTGCGGAAACCGTACGCATTACCTTTTGATCCCGCGGACTGATCAGGTCAAAAGGTTCATCATTCTCAACAGCCTCCATAAAGGCATCCGTTACAACAACACCGTGGTGAAGATTCAGAGCCTTCCTGTTAAAATCTCCCGAGGGCTTACGAATTTCAAGAAACTCTTCAATCTCGGGATGATGAATATCCAAATACATCGCCGCAGAACCACGACGAAGAGACCCTTGAGAAATAGCCAACGTAAAGGAATCCGATACCCGAATAAACGGAATGATACCCGAGGTTTCCCCGGAACGGCTAATTTTCTCTCCCATAGAGCGCACACCGCCCCAGTAACTTCCTATGCCGCCGCCATTAGCCGCAAGCCACATATTTTCTTCATAGTTTTCCATGATACCTGCCAAGGAATCATCAACCTGATTCAGAAAACAGGAAATAGGTAAACCGCGATCCGCCCCTCCATTGGTTAAAACAGGAGTTGCCGGCATAAACCAAAGTTTCGAAATATAATCATAAAGGCGTTGAGCATGATCAAGATCATCGGCATAGGCAGCCGCAACACGGGCAAATAAATCTTGATAGCTTTCGCCCGGCAAAAGGTAGCGATTATCCAAAGTTGCCTTACCGAAATCCGTTAACAAACGATCCCTGGAACGTTCGATAATAATTTGTGCCTGATCAACGGTTTCACGGCGCGTAACTTCCGTTTCAATTTCATTTTGAGCCGGCAATTCTTCAATGGGAATACCGTGCAGAGTTGCAAGACGTAAATGGTCGGCGCCCTCTTCTCCTCCCATGGGAACAAAATTTCCAAAACGATCAAAATCGAAAGCACGTGACATGTGATAAACCTTTTTCTAAAAATAAAGGCTTGGTGCAAAAAGAAGCATTAAAAAAAGACGGTTAGGGCTCTTAGGAACAAAAGAGAACGTCAATAATTTTAAAGCTCGTCGGTACACCTCGCCCGAGAGTTATAGAAACCGCTGCAAAAGGCTTCTACGGTATAGTCCGTGACTTGACCGGTCTCCTGACTCGTGCGTCACTGCTTTTTTCCCCTTCCCAAGTTCTCACTCAGTGGCTCGTAAAAAAAGCTCTTCACTTACAGTTGCGAGGGCAGTTTCGGCCTAGCCTTATTTCTTAAAGAAAGCGCACCAAATTCCCGATTTTCACCTTACGTTAACAGGCGTTCTTCAACACCTCGTAAGAACCAACTCACTAGCGTCAGCATAGAAAAATATCTTCTCTTCAGCAAGGCTCTTTTTTGTCAAAAACCTGTCAAGAAGGTCAACCCCTTACGGGATATTAGAAATTATTTTTGCAAGTCTTTTTTTATTTTTTTCAAGCTTTTCCGGATAGCTTTAAGTTGAGATTGACAGAAAGCCTCCCGCATGCGATCTATTAACTTAAAGATTATTTTAAAAGAGCTAAAACCATGAAAAAATTAGGTCACTTCCTTTTCTCCGTTGCAACCCTTTTCTTGCTGGCAGCCTGTAGCCCCCGCGTCGATTACCGAGGAAAATCACCTGAAGTCAAAGACCTAACGCAACTTCAAACCGGTGTCCATACAAGTCATGATGTTTTGGCTGCGGTCGGCAGTCCCACTTTTGAATCCACTTACGGCCCCAAAACATGGTTCTATATTCACAAAAAAACAGAAACAACCTCTTTTTTCAAACCGAACATCACGGAAAAAAACACCATCGTGATTCTTTTTAATGATAAAGACGTGATTGAAAAAATTGAGGATATGGATCCCGACATGCAAGAAATCAATCCAGTCACCCATACCACACCCACCGTTGGTGCCGACCGTACAATCCTCCAACAAGTCTTTAGTAACTTTGGGCGAGTTGCCCGTAAATCTGATAAAAAGTAAAACCGAGCCGCACAAACGTTCAAGCACTTTCTGCCTCGTTTGTGCCTTTAATCTCGGGGAACCCGCCTTCATCTTTTAACCTCCCTTTCCTGCTGTGTTTATGTCTAAAAATTTTTCTATAATTAACGAAATTTATAAGTTTTTTCTGTAGTATTAAAGGGTTACAGGAGAATTAAAATGCATAAAAAACTCGTTATTGTTGCCGACGGCTCCCGAGCTCAATTTCTCTCTGCAAAGGGCCGCAAACTCCATAGTGTTGTTCATGAAATGAAAAACAAAGATCTTGGTTCCCATGATACTCGGCTCCGTAAAGAAGGAAGAACGGAAGGAGGGCACTTTTACGACCCCCACTCTTCAATTAAGTGTCTTGAAAAAGAATGTTTTGCAAAAGACCTAAGCCAAGAGATAAAAATGCGTATGATAAGGGAAGCCTTTGATTCCATTATCCTTGTAGCTTCCCCCCAAATGCTCGGCATGCTACGCAAACAACTGAACTCTCACATCACGGTAGATCGCTCCCTTTGTCTTGAAGCAACCCACATGAATATTGAGCAATTGGAAGATCGTATTTTTGACTAAAACCTCCTCCCGCTTAACTAAAATTTAGTTTTTACAGGGGACTCCTTTTGGAGCCCCCCACTTTTTTTTAAAAAAGAATATTAAAAAGTCACGTTTCTCTTTTTGTAAACCAAAATTTAACCTTTTCCCGAAGATACTGGAGAACGGATATTATATAAAATAAAATTGAGGATCTTTCCAGTCATGCATTTTAAAGCGGATTTTAAAAAAGTAGCTCACAGAATTATCGCCCTTCTCTTAGTTCCTTTCATTAGCTTAATTGGTTTTAGCAGTTATATGGCCTACGGTGAATGGAGTACATATAAAGAAAATAGAAACCTCGTCAGCTTGACGCACCTTCAAGCTAAGGTTGGCTCGATTATAGGCGAATTACAAAAAGAACGTGGAACATCTGCCGTTTACATTGGAAGTAAAGGGGGAACATTTTCACAAGAATTACAAAAACAAACTAAACAAACAGATATTAGCCTAAAGGAACTGAAAAAGGAGCTGGAGACCTTCCATATTAAAAAGCATGGGGGCCTTTTTGAAAAAATCATTCTATCATCACTAGATTCTTTGAGAAAAATAGACGGTGTACGTCAAAAAGTTACGAATCTTAATATTAAACCCAAAGAATCCGCCGTTTTTTACACAAACATTATTGAGAATTTTCTTAAGATTTCTTCAATAACACATTCTTTTACAAAAAATAAAGACATTGCTCTGGAATTATCAGAATTTGCTATCTTCCTAAAAGCAATAGAAGCAGCCGGGAAAGAGCGTGCTTTTGTCGCCGGAAAAATATTGAGCGGACAATTTACAAAACAAGACTTGGCGTATTTAGGTGCCTTGGAAGCCGAACAAAAAATCTTCTTGGAGCACGCTTACAACCATTCGCCTGCCTCTATTCAAGAAGACCTTAAAGCTATAGAAAAAACAGAGGCGGTTAAACAAACACAAGCCTACGTAAATCTTCTAATAAACAACGGTCTAGAAGGTAATTTCCAAGGCTTAACCGCCGAAAGATGGTTTCAAACTAAAACACAAAGCATTAATGCTTACCTTGCCATGCAAAAAAAATTCATAGACAATATAGTGAAAAACGGAGCTACTTTAGAAGCCGTTGCATTTAAAAATCTATTTATTATAGCCATATTACTTATAACACTTTTAACAATAACAATTCTCAATAGTTACTTTATAGCACGCAGCATAACGAACCCTCTTTCTGTTTTAACGGCATGTCTTATGAAACTTGCAAAGCAAGACACGAACTTCCCGACCCCCCTTAAAGGACGTCAAGATGAAATTGGTCAAATTGCAGGCACCCTTGATATCTTTAAAGATAATATCAATCAGGTAAAAGAATTAAATAAGCAGGCCCTGAAAACTGCAGAAGAAAATGAAAAGAAAATTAAAGAGGAAATGCTTGCCATAGCAAATCGTCTTGATGAAGAAGTCCAAGAAAGTGTTAGGGGTCTTCAAGAAAGAACAAGCCATATGATTAAAATCGTTTCTCAGATGGTCGCCTCTATTAAAATTGTAAGCGATAATGTAGACGAGGTCGTTCAAGGATCTAAGGAATCAACAGCTAATGTGGATAATGTGGCGAAATCAACGGAAGAATTATCCGCCTCCGTTAATGAAATTAACATCCAAGTTTCCCAAGCAACGCGTATTTCAAAAGAAGCCGTTCTGACCACAGATCACACAACGGATGTTGTTAAAAAGCTCTCCCAATCAGCTAATAAGATTAACGATATTATCTCTCTGATCTCGGATGTTGCAGAGCAAACTAACTTGTTAGCTTTAAACGCAACAATCGAGGCTGCCCGTGCCGGAGAAGCCGGCAAAGGATTTGCTGTTGTGGCTGCCGAAGTGAAAAACCTATCGACACAAACAACAAAAGCAACAGATGAAATCACCTCTCAAATCCACGAAATTCAAAAATCAACGACAGGAACTGTCGCCGCTATTGCCGAAATTACCAGAACAATTAGTGAAATGGATCAAATTTCTGTGGCCATTGCCGGCGCTGTAGAAGAACAAAGTGTGGCAACACAAGATATTACCTTTAACACACAAAATGTTGCTGCCGGTACAAGAACTGCGACTGAAAAAGTAACTCGAGTCGGCGAAGAATCAAAGAAGACGGGAGAAATGGCCGATCAAGTAAGCCAAGCTGTTAACGGTATTGGTGAGGATATTAAAAACCTGCAAAGGTGTCTTAGCAAAATCGTACGCGGATCTTCTGCAGGCAACCGTCGAGAAAACTATCGCTATACACCTGACAGCCCGATAAACATTGCTATAAGAGGAAACTCAGGAACAGAGACTGTTACAATGAAAGACCTTTCTGTAGCCGGCCTCGCCTTTGTACGTGATAAAAAATCATCCCTCTTAAAAGATGAGCAAGTCACCATCAATATTCCGGGGATTAATGAAGCTATAACAGGAAAGATTATCCAAGTTGCAAATGATTTCTGTCGCGCAACATTTCCTTATAACCAAGCCGTTGAAGATTACATTGCTCATAAAGGAGGCAAGAGACAAGTGGCATAAATAGAATGCATATAATAAAAAGCAAAAGCCAAAAAATGTAACAAGCCCCTAGAAAGAAAAAAGATGATCTTAAAAAAGCGTCGGCACTTACCCTCATAATCACCTTTGCCCTGCCCGCCCATGGCGAGGAAAAGGCCGATGCAACCCCCGTTTTGAGATATTCTGATGATATTGAACTTGAAAAAGGGGCAGATCTTTCCCCTTCTGATGAAACCTGCACCATAGGAAAAGAGCAATCTCCTATCAACCTGAAAAAAGATAGGCACCTACTAAAAAACGATCTTTCTTTTTCTTACGGCAGTATTCCTCTAAACTTGAAGGATAATAAGCATACGATCAAAGTCATTGCCGAAGGCGAGAATTTTGTTACTTTTGACGGTGAAAGTATAAGCTTTTACAGTTCCACTATCACACCCCAAGTGAACATACGATCGACCAAAAAAGTTTCCCTGTGGGAATTCATTTGGTACACAAAAGTGACAAAGGCAATTACCTTGTAGTCGGAGTCCTCGCAACAGAGGGGGAAGAAAATTCAGAGTATACTAAGATTATTTCTAATGCACCGACAAAAGCAAATGAGACCGTTACCTCGGAGAATGTTTTCATTGACCTTAATAAGTTAGTCCGCCCCTCGGAAAAAGCCTATCAATACCCCGGCTCATTTACCACACTTCCTTGTACAGAAGGCGTAAAATGGTTTGTCCTCGAGGAATCCGTTACGCTATCAAAAGAACAAATTAACACTTTAGCAAGGATACATCCTAATAATAACCGCCCCATACAGAGATAGATAACACCTCAAAAAAAGAAGAAAAAAATTTCACACTCGTTTCTAAGAAAGCTTTTCTGAAACAAAAAATCTTTTTCCTTGATTATTTTCTGCATTCACGTTATTACCACTCCAAGACCTGTATAAGCCTGTAAAAAAGACTAAAAAAAGCGATAGTATATCCCTAATAGAAAAAAGAAAGAGACTAAATAAGAAAAAAATAGAGAAGCTCAACCCTATTTTAGTGTATAGGTTCTTTACTAACGCAACTTTTTACTTTATTTATCGCCAAAAGAATCTTTTTAAAAAACTTCCCGTCTATGCGCCGGCGACGAAGCCTATGTTATAGGTGGAGATCGCAAGCATGACGTTCAGAGATTTCTTGGAACGGCCGTATAGGAGTCTTTATTTATATTTTAGGATACCTCAATGGGATTAATACATAGCCTTTTCGCCTTAATCATTGCTTTCATTTGGGGAACTAATTTTGTGGCCATTAAATTAGCCTATGCTTCTTTCCCCCCTTTCTTATTGCTTGCTTTGCGCTTTACTTTCACGATTTTTCCTTTAATTTTCTTTGTGCCGAAACCGAACGCCTCTTGGAAACTTATTTTCATGATTGCCTTCCTTTTATGGATTGGACAATTTAGTTTTCTCTTTGTCGGTATGTACATGGGAGCCCCTGCAGGGTTAACGTCCTTGATTCTTCAATCTCAAACTATTTTTACGTTGGCCTTTTCCGTTATGTGGTTGCAATATCGTCCTCACCAAGGTGAAATTATCGGACTTACCCTTGCCGGACTTGCCCTTATAGGCATCGCCGTTGAGCGTTTTACAGGAGGCACATGGATCGGCATGGCTGTTGTGTGTCCGGCTGCTATTTGTGTGAGCTTATCAAATATCCTCTTTGCAAAATATAAACCTGAAAAGCCCGACCACCCCCTTGCCATGGTTGTATGGACAAGCCTTATCCCCCCTATTCCCATGTTCATTGCTTCTTATATCTTTGAGGGGCCTGATGCTCTAACGGTGGCTTGGGAGACTTTAACACTTATCACGGCCTCCTCACTTGCCTACACAATCTATTTTTCAACACTTATTGCCACAAGCCTTTGGGCTTTTTTATTAAGCCGTCATAACCCCTCACAAGTGGTGCCCTTTACCTTACTTATTCCTATTTTTGGTATGGGAGGAGCCGCTTTATTCTTACAAGAATCGTATACTTACATGACCCTTGGCTATGCGTGCCTTGTACTCGTCGGCCTTAGCATTAACCAGCTTTCAAGGCGCCGTATTCCCAAACAACCCCTTCGGAAAATCTCATGAAGTTTATTCTCAGCTGCATCGGCAAGATGAAACAAGGGCCACAAGAAGACTTATTCACCCTTTACAAAGCGCGCCTTAAAACACCCTTGCTGATCCATGAATTTGAGGCAAAAGCCTCACTTCCGACCCTAAAATGCCAAGAAGCCGAAGCCGATTTATTACTAAGCCCTTTTCAAGAGCATACCTTTATTATTGCCCTGGATGAAACAGGGAAAGAATTAACCAGCCGGAGCTTTGCCCATAAAATTCAGGACATCAAGAACCAAGGCTATAAAACAATAGGATTTATTATCGGAGGGGCTGACGGCTTGCATCCTCTTATTAAAGAACGTGCCGATTTTTTTCTATGCCTCGGGCGCTTAACGTGGCCCCATATGTTGGTACGGGGCCTTTTAGCAGAGCAACTCTATCGCGGAGAGTCCATCCTCGCCGGACACCCCTATCACCGAGACTAAAATTATCGGCTCGAAGAAATAATTTCCGCGTACCCTCTCCCTGTCCACTTCATTAACCGATTACTGTAAAAAGTGGAGGTAAAAAGGCGAATTTTCTCAACTTTCTCACCGCCTTCCGGAGAAGAAATGAGAATTTCCGTCCGAAAACGTTTCCTATTTTCCAAGTCATCATTAATATAAGAAGACGGATAATAAACATAAAAAGGCTTACCTAAGTCCTCTGAAGATAAAGAAGAAAGTCGAAAACGGACGCTTTCATATGTGCCCTTGTTACGTCCTGAAAAAACAATGACCTCTTCTCCGTTCGGGTAGCAAAGTATGACTTCAGCGGTTTTACACTCAACGGCCGCCATTGGGCCGCTGACGCCGATGGTAACAGGAATCTGATACTCTTCTACGGTTTCAGAATCAGAAAGGGAGGATCCAAGAACAGGCAGAGATAGAGACAATAAACTAGCAATTACAGTAAAATTTTTCATAAAAATCCCTCAATAATAAAAGTTAAACAACAATTCAGAGTTAACATATTATTTTAAGGCAAAAAACTCAACAAAAAAAAGCATTTCAATAAAGAAATGCTTTTTTAAGTTTAATTCAGAAAGGTTATCATTTCGATTTTCGACGCAAATACGCCGGAATATCTTGAACATCCGTATTATCAAATTCATCCAAGGTCAAACAATCCTCTTGTGTAGAAACATCATCGCTTTTGGAAGAGGTATATCCTTGACGAAAAGTTTCTTGAGGCTCTTCAGAATTTCCGGAAAGAGTTGACATAAAACGCCCCAAGAAGCCTTTCTTTTTTGGAGCTTTTTGAGAGCCATGAGGATCATAAGTATGGGAACTTTCAAGGGGAATTGATCCATAACGCGCATCATCATTTGCAGGATCAAGTTCTGCTTGGTTTTCTCTTACACCTACTTTAACCGCATTAAACTCATAGGAAGACTTAGAATGAGGTTGCGTCTCGGCAAAATCATCGGCATCCGTATAGGAGTCGGGAATACCTTGTCCTGCCATGGCCAAATCCTCATCCATACTCAATTGAGTTTCAACACGTTCTTGGGCTGACTCTTGTTTTTGTTTTTCAACAGCCAATTCGGCTAAACGACGTTTGATCGCCTCGGAATCAATACCGGTTGCCACAACGGATACACGCATTTGTCCGTCCAAAGTCTCATCAAATGTTGATCCGAAAATAATGTTGGTCTCGATCGTTACATCCGCATCAATTTCTTCACGAATACGATTTGCGGCGGCATCAACTTCAAACAAAGTCATATCCATACCGCCGGTAATATTAATAAGAACGCCCTTAGCACCTCGCATGGAGATATCATCCAACAAGGGGTTAGAAATAGCAGCTTCGGCAGCAACAATGGCACGATTCTCGCCCTTAGCTTCACCTGTTCCCATCATGGCTTTGCCCATTTCAGTCATCACAGCTCTGACATCGGCAAAGTCAAGATTCACCAGACCGGGCATAATCATCAAGTCTGTAACACCACGAACACCGGAATAAAGCACATCGTCAGCCATTTTAAAAGCATCGGCAAAAGTTGTTTTATCCGTTGCAATGCGAAAAAGGTTTTGGTTTGGAATCACAATAAGCGTATCAACATATTGTTCCATTTCGCTGATGCCACTCTCGGCCATGCGTGTCCGGTGCGGACCTTCGAAATTAAAAGGGCGTGTCACAACACCAATGGTCAAAATACCCATTTCACGGGCAGCTCGAGCAATCACGGGAGCAGCTCCCGTCCCTGTACCGCCGCCCATGCCGGCTGTGATAAAAACCATGTTGCTCCCTTTTAAAAAGCGAACAATTTCATCTAAACTTTCTTCTGCTGCAGCACGCCCTACTTCGGGGTGAGATCCTGCACCCAATCCTTGAGTCACATCAAGTCCCAACTGGATACGGCGTTCTTCTTCAACGAAAGAACTGCTCAAATGCTGAGCATCCGTGTTACAAGCTAAATACTCAACCCCTTGAAGCTCATAGCGAATCATATTATTTACAGCATTATTACCGGCACCCCCCACACCAATAACGGTGATTTTCGGTCCTAAGCTTTTGTTTTCAGTTTTCTTTAGGGATGATGATGTCATTTTTTTCTCCAGAATTTGCACGGTTATGCGTTATTCTACGCTTTATTTCACTTTATTTTAAGTCTCTTTTTTAAACTTTCTCTCTTTTATAAAGAGTTAAGCAGAAATTAGAAATTTTCTTTGAACCAGCCGCCCACTTTGCCAAAACGAGAAGTCCCGGAGGCCGAGGCTTCTCGCCTTGAAGCTCGCATTGCATAGGGGCCCTTTTGACGTTGGCCATAGGTTAGCAAGCCGGCGCAAGCCACAAAATCCGAACGCCGTGCATTCTCCCCAAGTCCTGAAATATGTAAAGGTCTTGCAAGGCGTGTTTGCTTATCCAAAATCAGACCGGCAATTTCCGGAACACCACTTAAAAGGCTAGCGCCTCCTGTGAGAACAAGTCGCTTTCCAACATATTTATGAGCGGGATTTTGCTCGATTTTAGCTTTGAGTTGATCTAATATTTCCTCAACGCGAGGACGAATGACCTCCGTTAATTCAGCTTTAGTCACTTGCAGGCCTTTTGCAGAAGCTTCATCTCCGATTTGTGGCACCACAACACTTTCTCGACCGTCTAAAGGAGAGAGCAAGGCCGACCCGTGCAAGGTCTTCAAACGCTCTGCTTGGATTAACGGCGTTGAAAAACAACGCGCGATGTCTGAGGTCACATGGGATCCGCCAAGGGGGACATAGTCAACATGGGCAAGCTTACCGTTAAAGAAAAGACCTGTGGAGGAAGAGCCTGCCCCCATATCAATGAGGGTCACACCAAGATCGAGCTCGTCATCTACAAGAGTTGCCATACCGGATGCATAAACAGAGGAAACAAACCCCGACACATCCAAATGGGAACGCTCTACACAAGCAGATAAATTACGTAGAGGCGTTCGAGGACACAGCATTAAATGAAGTTTTGCTTTTAAAAGGTCACCAAACATCCCCCGAGGATCACGAATGCCGCCAACCCCGTCAATGTCATAATTCAACGGAATATTGTGAATAACAACAGCCTGAGTTTTTTGGACGGAGGCAACGGCTTGTTGAATAATTTTTTTAATATCGTCATCATCCACAGGATGAGCAGAAATAGACAAATCAACGCGCACGGACTTTGATTGACACAAAGCCGGGGAGACCGAAACATAAACCTCTTCAATGGTTTCGCCGGCCATTTCTTCAGCGCCATGGACGGCATGAGCAACGGCATCTTGAAGGGCTTCCATATCGATAATCATGCCGCCTCGAAGCCCCTTGGATCCGTGATATCCATAGCCCAAAACCGTTAAATCCCCTGAAGATTCAATGCGGGCAATGGCACAACAGACTTTACTGCTGCCGATATCGAGACCTGTCACAATGGTCTCATTGGATTTTGAAAAGCGATGCTTAATTAATTTAAAGGCCATTTATATTCATATCTTTCTATAATCTTTTCAAAAGTACTTCGGTCTATGCAAGGGCAACAAAGGCTATTCTGCATAGGCAAGGATCACAGGAACGGCTTTTGAGACCTTTGGAATGAGTCTCTATATCTTTTCTAAGTCGCTTTACCGCGCTGTCCTTGTTTTTGACGCTGCAATCCCTCTTTAGAGAGGTAAAAATAAACACGGCCGGATGACCTTAAATCAACAGTATCTATATTGGGCGATGACAATCGATTTTCTTTATCTAATTCTACCAAACGTCCCAGAGCTTCATCAATATTATCTTCAGGTAATTTCACCGTTAGCGTATTCTTCAAAATCAAATCCCAACGACGCCGGCTTACAAAAACGGCACCTGTTGTTTTAGCATAGATATTTTCATAACGGCCCACCGTCTGCACAAGCCACGGTAGTTTTTCGGCCGCACCTTGCCCCGTTGTCACAACATATCCCGGATAATCCTTTAGGGGAAACTCTCCTATTAGTGTGCCATAAGTATCAACCAAATAGTGTTTTTTATTATCCTGCCAAAAAGCAACCGGGTGTTTTTCGATAAGTTTTACAAATAAAGTATCGGGCAAACGGCGTTCTAAACGTACACTATGGATCCAAGGAAGCTTTTCAAGGCGACCCAGTATATCTTGAAGGTTTACGTCATAAATATACTGTCCTTTTTTGAGATCAAGTGTTTTAAAAATCGCATCACTTTTTGTACGAATACGCCCGTCCACCACGATATGTTGTAAGGTAAATCCCACATTGGCAATCTGTTTTTCAACGGCATAACTCGTTTTGGTCACAAGACGCGTTGCTTTTCCGCTGGAAAAAAACCAATAAACAGCCGTCGTTGTACCCAAGATAACGGCAAGAACAGACATTAAAAAAAGGCGTCTCAGGCTAAAGAATGAACCCGTTTTTTTTCCACCGGAAGTTTTTCGGCGTCTTGGAGATTTTGAGAGAGATTTTTTTCTTGGGAGCATATTGGGTTTTCTACCATCCATTTACATAAAGTTTTATAATCATAACCCGCATAAGTAGCAATTTCCGGCACAATGGAAAGAGACGTCATACCCGGCAACGTATTGACTTCCAGAACAAAAGCACGATCACCGTCACAGCGACTATCGTCAAAACGCACATCAACCCGTGATACACCCGCAACACCCAGGGCTTTGACGGCTCGTTTTGCCATAGACATTACGTCATCATAATCACTCTTTGATAAATCTGCCGGCATAACATGATCCGTCAAACCGTCGGTATATTTGGCTTTGTAATCATAAAAGCCTTCTTTGGGGCGAAGTTCGAGAACTCCCAAAGCTTGGTGACCTTTAAAGGCAACAGAAAGCTCTCTCCCCGGAATATAGTCCTCCGCTAAAACAGTCTCTCCATAGTGCCATTTTTGGGCAGCTTCTTTAAAATCTGAAAGCGCCTTTATAATAAACACACCGACACTCGACCCCTCGTTTAAAGGTTTAGCCACAAAAGGATAAGGAAACATCGGATGATCTTGTGCAAAAAAATCGGCGGACTTAAAGGTTTGTCCCTTTGGAATAGAGACGTTATTCGCCTCAAAAAGAGCGCGTGAGCGCCCTTTATCAAAAGCAACGGCCGAGGAAACAACATCGGAGCCCGTATAAGGGTATCCCAACATTTCCATCAAACCTTGCATCATTCCGTCTTCGACATATTGTCCGTGAAGCGCATTCAAAAAGACAACATCAGGCGAAAAATCAAAAAGTTGTCGGATAAAAGCCTGAATATCACGAGTAACATCAATTTCCAAAACCGTAAAACCGGCCTCTTTTAAGGCCGGTAAAACACTCTGAGCACTGCTTAGGGACACCTCTCGTTCAGAATTCCAACCGCCTTTTAGAAGGGCTACTTTTTTAGGATTCATCATCATATTCTTCGTCTTTTAGCCTCTTTTCTTTTGGGGTGGAAAAAACCTGCTTAGAAAACTAAGCAGCTATTTTAAGCGCTTGGTCTAAAAAAGAACCGATCCTCTGAATTTCCCAACGGAGTTCGATACCGCTCTTATCCTTTACTCTCTTTTTAACGATTTCTCCCAATTCTTCAAGATCAAAAGCTGTCGAGCTGTCAAAATTAATCAAAAAGTTACAATGTTTTTCAGAAACTTGCGCGCCCCCTACTTTTAAACCGCGGCAACCTGCGTCGTCAATAAGCTTCCAAGCGCTGTGTCCCAAAGGATTTGCAAAAGTACTTCCGCCTGTTTTTGAACGAATAGGTTGTGTCGCTTCCCTCTGAGCTAACAAGGTATTAATAGACTTTTGAATGGTTTTTTGATTCCCCGTAGGTGCTTTAAAACGAGCACCTATAAAAATCCAATCCTTAGGCAGTGCGCAGTGGCGATAGGTATAGCCTAGGTCATCAAGGGTTAATTTATGAAGCTTTCCCTTCGGGTCAAGGGCAAAGGCTGCCTCTAAAACATCTTTAACTTCCGTACCGTAACACCCGGCATTCATGCGAAGAGCGCCGCCAATAGTCCCCGGAATACCACAAAAGAAATCTAGTCCTTTGATTCCTTCTTCAGCAGCAAGTTGGGCAACGGTGCTATCTAAAACACCCGCACCTACGTCTAAAAAGCCGGCATGCAAGGCTATGTTTGTAAAACCTCGACCAAGGCGGACAACAACTCCCGGAACGCCGCCGTCTCGCACTAATAAATTAGAACCGACACCAATGGGCACCACAGGAACTTCATTGGATTTTCCCCTTAGAAAATCGCCTAAATCCTCGTAATCAGCCGGACGAAAAAGCGTTTCCGCCGCCCCCCCGACACGGAACCACGTTGTCGGCGCTAAGGGAACATTCTCACGGTACTTTCCTCGGACTTCGGGCAAGGCTTTATTAGATTTTTTTCCGGTAGACTTTATTAACTCTTTTTCACGCTTACTCATCTCTCAACTTTCCTGTTTTGTTTTGGATTTGAGATTGTGTACTCTTTTTTGTTCTTCTTTTTTTAGACACAAGTTCTGTTCGGTTAATGTTCCTTTCATTTCAATTACAACGTCGGAACACCACGCCGTAATATCTCCCGCTCCCATAAAAATACACATATCATGAGGAGACCCAATCTCCGTTAGAAGGGCGGGCAATTCAGCTTGGGCATTTACAGTGTAAACACTTTTTCCCTTTTCTTTAAGAGCCTTAGCAAGACTATGATGGGTTGCTAAAATATCAGGCTGTTCTCCCGCAGCATAAACCGGCGTTAAAACAATATGATCCGCCTGATCAAAACACTGTGTAAATTCTTCGAACAAATCGGCAAGCCTTGAATAACGATGAGGTTGTACAATAGCAATAATTTTTTGAGAACAAACTTGTTTTGCCGACGCAAGGGTTGCTTTAATTTCCGTCGGATGATGAGCATAATCATCAATAAAAGCCATATCTTTGGCCTCACCAACGTCGGTAAAACGACGCTTCACACCGGAAAATTGGGAAAGCCCCTCTTTAATGAGACTCAAATCAAGACCCAGTTCAAGAGCGCAGACGACAATGGAAAGGGCGTTGGACACATTGTGCTCTCCCACCATAGGCAGAAATAAATCCGCCGTTTTTAAAAGATCTACTTTTTGCTTAAGGGTTTTATGGGCATGATCACTTACTTCAATATCAAAGGTTGTCCCTTCGGGCGTACTTTTGAGATTAACAGCCCTAATATCGGAAGCCTCATTGGAAATGCCATACGTCAACACACGACGATCCGTAATGCCTTTTGAAATATCAAAAGTTGCTTTGTGATCTGCACATAAAATACCAAGACCGTAAAAAGGGATATTTTCAAGGTAAGTTCTAAAGGCACTTTTCAATACATCATAAGAACCGTAATGCTCCATATGCTCAGGATCAATATTAGTCACAATAGCAATAGTGGCAGGCAGTTTTGAGAACGTCCCGTCAGACTCGTCAGCCTCAACAATAGTCCATGCTCCCGTACCCAAACGCGCATTTGTTCCGTAAGCATTGATAATGCCTCCGCTCACAACCGTCGGATGCAAACCGCCCGTATCTAAGACACAAGCACCAATAGAGGTTGTCGTGGTCTTCCCATGGGTTCCCGCAACGGCAATACAAGGGCGCAAGTGCATAATTTCAGCCAGCATCTCGGCACGCTTAACCACCGGAATTTTTAACGAGCGTGCCCGCTTTAATTCTTCATTATCAGCCTTAACGGCAGAGGACACAACCATAACGGAAGCGCCGTCAACATTTTCAGATCTCTGACCGATAACAACGGGAATGCCCAGCCCCCTTAAACGCTTTACATTGGCATTATCGGAAAGGTCGCTTCCTCTAATCCCGTAGCCAAGAGAATGTAAAATTTCAGCAATACCGCTCATGCCGATACCGCCGATACCGACAAAATGAATAAGACCTAGGGATTGGTTTGAGATTCTCATTTATACTACTCACTAACTGTCTTTAAATTACACAAGTATAACCTTCTGCGCCAGCATTTTTATGGCCTCTTTTTCATACCCGCCTTTAACGCCTTGAGCCGCAACCAAAAGTTTTTTTCCCCCGTCTTTTTCTTCCAAAAGATTACCTAAAAGAGTCGTCAAATGAAGGGGCGTAAATTCTTTCTGAGACATCAGCCATCCCCCGCCTCGAGCCGTTACCTCAAGGGCATTGGCATGTTGGTGATCATCGGTTGCAAACGGATAAGGAATTAAAATAACCGGTCGCCCCGCTGCTGCAATTTCAGCTACCGATGAGGCACCGGAACGTGAAATAACTAAGTGAGCAGATTTTAAGGCATCTGCCATATCTTCTATAAAAGGGACTAAGGTTAAATGAGGAAGATCCCGTGCCTGTTGTGCATAGAGTTCGGCTGCATGGGTATGATCATCGGAACGAACTTGATGAATAATATGCAATCGCTTTTGCAAAGCCGTCGGAAGCATCCCCACGGCTTTGGGAATGACATCGGAAAAAGACTGAGAACCTTGACTCCCCCCCACAATAAGTAAGGTAATCAATTTAGTAGGCATTTTATAAGAGTCTTGTGCTAGAGCCGCAATATCATCGCGAACCGGCATGCCCACAAATTCAATTTTATCCACTGCCCCCTTAGGGACTCGTGCTATTTTTTTCGTCGAGGTAAAGATCTTTTTAAGAGAGGGAGAAAGAAGCCTGTTTACTTTTCCAAGCACCGCATTTTGCTCATGAACATAAAGTGTGCAGCACATCACAAGACCCGCCAAAAGAGTTGCAAGGGTTGGAAAACCGCTAAAACCGATAACAGCCTTAGTATTTTTTACATATTTTAAAGAGATAAAAAAGCTTCTGAAAACTTGAATTGCTAATTTTATAAGACCCGATAAACCTGCCCCCCTTCGACCCAAAGGCAAAACGACAGGATGCAAAACATCAAGGTGAGGTTTTAAGTAAAAATGTCCCCGACGATCCGTTAAAAAAACAATTTTTTTTCCGTCTTTTAACAAATGAAGAGCAAGGGCTATTGCGGGGTAGACATGGCCGCCCGTTCCACCTGCAACGATCACAATATCAGTTGTCATTTCTAAATCCTTCCCCGAACTTGACGACGGGTTAAAGCCAAAATAAAGCCGCAGGAAATAGCGATAGATAAAATAGAAGAACCCCCAAAACTCATAAAAGGTAATGTCATTCCCTTTGTCGGAATTAAATCTAAAGTTGAAGCCATATTGATGGTGGCTTGCACGCCGATCTCAAGAGCCAGTCCTGAAACGGCAAGAAGGATGAAAAGGTTTTGTTCCTGCATCACTTTTAAAATACTGCGAATCACAAAAAAACCAAAAAGGAGGGCAATGATCAGACATAAGAAAACGCCATATTCTTCAGCCGCCACCGAAAAAATAAAGTCTGCATGGGCATCGGGCAAATGCTTTTTGACGATTCCTTCACCCGGGCCTAATCCCCAAAAACCACCGCTTGAGAAAGCTTCAAGGGATTGGGTAATTTGGTAACGCTCTGAAAAACGATCCTCTGTACCGGGGGTTAAAAAACGATCCACACGGGATTGGACATGGGGGAATAAAAAGTAAGCAGAAACCATACCGACGATACCCGTGGCTGAGGCAATAACGATCAAAAACAAGGGCAACCCGGCCAAGAAAAACTGAGCAAAAAAAATGGACGTCATCAAAAAAACCATTCCCATATCCGGCTGCAATAACAATAACCCGATAGCAAGGCTATAGAAAATAATAGCAAAAATATTTCCCGGTACATCCACATTTTTTTTGTTTTCCGAAAGCATCCATGCCGTCATCACCACAAGGGCCGGCTTCATAAATTCAGAAGGCTGAATCGAAAAACCTCCAAGACTTACCCAACGCCTTGCCCCTTTAATTTCATTCCCGATAAAAGGAGTCAGAATTAAGAGAACAAGTGCCCCCAGATAGAGAAAAAGGGCGGCGCGCCTTAGGGGTTGTTGAGACAATTGGGACACGCCGACCGTCACCACAAAAAAACCGGCCACATAAACCAAGTGGCGTTTTACAAAATAAAAAGAGTCCAAACCAATGCGCTCTGCAACGGGGGGGCTTGCGGCCATAACCAACATAATGCCCACGGCAACCAAAATAGAAATTCCAAGAAATAGCCAACGGTCTACACTCCACCACCATTGGGTAAGCACGCTATTATCCGTTCGAGCAAAGGCAACTCTAGCCATGGGAAACGGCTCCCTCTTGTTGATTAACTATGTCATGAACAACGAGCTTAAAAGCCTCTCCCCGTTTTTCGAAATCCTTAAACTGATCAAAACTGGAACAGGCCGGAGACAAAAGAACTGTAATTTCTTTCGCACCACGGTCTGCCTCTTGAAAAGCGTCACAGGCGGCTTTCTGTGTTGCCTCTTCCAAAGTTTTAAAACAGGAATGGGGAATCCCTTTTTCTGTAAGTTCTTGTGAAAATTGCTTAACAGCATCTCCAAAAACGTAAGCATGAGCAATGGCATTTTTCTCTTGCTCAATATCTGATAAACTCGAGGCTTTTGCAATACCGCCTAGCAGTAAGTGTACACTGCTATAACAACTTAACGCCTTCAAAGTTGACGTAATATTGGTAGCTTTACTATCATTAATAAAGGTCACATTTCTCTTATGTTCTACATATTCTTGGCGATGAGGCAGACCTTTAAAAAAGATCACATCTTCTAGCGCAAAGGATTTTCCAAGGGCTTTCATCACGGCATAGGCAGCAGAAATATTCTGATGGTTATGAGTTCCAAGCAAACTTTTTGCTTCTAATAAAGAAGCAACCTTCCGACCCCGATCGTATAAAACACCATCAAGAACAGAAATACCCTCTTGCAGAATTTTGCAACCGGACAAGGGAATGACTTTTTTAGCTTCATCTTTTTTTAAAGAGTTATAAATTTCAAAGGAGGCCTCATCATCAATACCGATAATAACAGTTTGAGGATCACCAAACGGCAAAAACAGTTTCTTTTTCGCCTCAACATACCCTTGAAAATCTCCGTGTCGATCAAGATGATCCGGCGTGATATTCAAACAAACCGCAACGCCACATTTTAGATGAGGAACCCGTTCAAGCTGATAGGATGAAAGCTCAAGAAGAAAAAGGTCGTCTTGCTTTTTAGCATCAGCCTCAAGAGCCAAAACAGGAAACCCGATATTTCCCCCCATATAGGATTCCGGCAAAAGATGATGCAATAAGGCCGTGGTGGTTGATTTGCCGTTGGTGCCCGTAATGCCGACAAAAAAAGCTTTCGGACAGGCCTGAGCTAATAAATCTACATCACATAAAATAGGTACATTATGGGCTTTCGCCAGCTCAGCGGTTTTATGGGGATTTGGAAACGTATGGGGAATACCCGGGCTTAAAATAAGACCGTCCAAAGCAGACCAATCAACATCTTCCGGCCTAATATAATCAGGCACGGATGATTCAACGGAATCATCAAAAACAAAGAGCCTTGCCCCTGATTTTTTCAAAGCCCTAACCGTTGCTTGTCCTGACCGTGCAAGGCCGACAACATAATAAGCTTTAGAACTAAGAGCCTTTAAAGAAATCATAATCTATCTTAATTTTAGGGTTGTCATACCGATGAGAGCCAACACAATGGAAATGATCCAAAAGCGAATAACAATGGTTGGTTCGGCCCAACCTTTTTTCTCAAAGTGATGGTGCATAGGTGCCATTAAAAAGATACGTCGGCCTGTCATCTTAAAATAAGCCACTTGAATGATAACGGACAATGTTTCAAGAACAAAAAGCCCTCCGATGATAAACAAGACCAATTCATGCTTTGTAATCACCGCAATAGTACCAAAAGCCCCCCCTAAAGCAAGTGATCCCGTATCCCCCATAAACACCATCGCAGGCGGCGCATTAAACCATAAAAATCCAAGACCGGCCCCAATGATTACACCGCAAAACACAGCAATTTCACCGGCACCCGCCACATGTTGTAATTGAAGGTAATCGGCAAAAAGGCTATGCCCCACAACGTAGGAAATAATACTAAAACAAACCGCTGTAATCATCACAGGAACAATAGCCAAGCCGTCTAATCCGTCGGTTAAGTTAACCGCGTTGGCGCTCCCCACCATAACAACGATGGAAAAAGGAACAAAAAACCACCCCAAATTTAAAAATAACTCTTTAAAAAAAGGAATAGATAAAGTCGTTTCGTGGCCTATAGGAGAAAGTTTCATAATAAAATAGGTGGCAATGACGCTGATAAGTAGCTGAAGAAAGAGGCGTAGTTTAGCAGATACACCTTTAGAGCTACGACTTTTAAGCTTCATGTAATCATCATATCCGCCGACAAGGCCAAAACCCGTTGTAACAAATAAAAGAATCCAAATATAAGGATCAAACAAATTTCCCCATAAAAGGGTGGTGATAACCATCGTCCCTAAAATCAAACTCCCCCCCATGGTCGGCGTGCCTTGTTTGGTAAGCAGATGACTTTCCGGTCCGTCGTTTCGAATAGGCTGCCCCTCCTTTTGCTTTTTCTTAAGCCAACGAATCACACAGGGTCCCATCAGAAAACAAATCAAAAGCGCCGTTAACATCGCACCTGCTGTTCGGAAAGTGATATAACGCAAAACGTTTAACACAGGGAACTCGGAAGCCAAGGGATATAAAAACCAATAAAACATTTCTTAACTTAAAATCCTTTTAATTTACTCTTTTTACAATTTCTAACGATCAAAAACGGTGGGCAAGCAAAGCATCCACAAAAACCGACATACGACCTCGTTCTGCCCATTGTCCCCTGGAACCTTTTACAAGATAAATATCCCCGGGCGCTGCCTTGGATAATATTTCGTTTATTAGCTCACGAGGCTCTTTTGCAAACCCGCCTTTTTGCACTTCAGGCAAAACAGAATACAAATTTTCCATCTCAAAACCGCAACAATAGACCTTCGCTATATGAAAAAAACCGGGGGTTTTAGCAAGATTTTTATGATAAACAGGACTTTCTTTTCCAAGTTCCAGCATATCGCCCAAAATCGCAATAATGCGCCGATCCGTCACTGCTCCCATATTAATAAGGCTTTTCAAAGCATATTCCATGGTTGTTGGCGCGGCATTATAACTCTCATCCAAAATCGTTAGGGTATTATAAGGGGTTAGAATATTACCTCGCCCCTTAGGAAAAGATAAAAACTTTAAAGCACCTAAAGGTGATGCCCACGGTAATCCCAGAGCCTTTAAAGACGCAGCAACTGCTGCACAATTGCGCGCCCAGTGGGTTGAAAAAGTCGATAAAGTCACATATTTTTTTTCCCCGGAATGGGAAACAGAAACATCGAGCCCTGCCGTTTTAAGTTCGTATGTTGCTTGAAAGTCAGCACTATTTTCTTGTTGCGCATCGCCAAATGAAAGAAGCGTTGCTTTTTTTGAAAGAGCTTTTCTCTTATGATCTTCAAAAGCCTTATCTTGCGCCCATAAAATTGCCGTTCCGCCCGCCACAAGGCCGTCAAAAATCTCACCTTTAGCCCTTGCAATCTCTTCAACACTTCCCATTTTTCCAATATGAGCATCACCGGTATTTGTAATGACCGCAATGTGGGGTTGAACCAGTTTTGAATGACTTGAAATTTCGCCGGGGTTATTCATTCCCATTTCAATGACGGCATAGGTGTGTTCCGGATGAAGACGTGCCAAAGTCAACGGAAGCCCCCAATGATTATTGAAACTCCGTTCTGTTGCAAGGGTTGCTCCTTGTTTTTCCAAAACATGACGCAAAGCCTCTTTAAAGCTTGTTTTCCCAAAACTGCCTGTCACCCCGATAATTTTGGCCGTAGAGCGTGCCCTTGCTGCTTTAGCCAAGTCATTAAGGGCTTGCAAAACATCCTCAACCACAATGAGAGGAAAAGTTTCAGGTAACTCTTTTAAATTATCAGGCACATGATCCACAAGGGCACCGGAAGCGCCCTTATCAAGAGCATCGGCCACATAATCGTGACCATCAAATTTTGGCCCCTTAAGGGCCACAAAAAGCTCACCGCCCCTAATTTCTCGAGAATCAATCAGAACATTATTTACAGAAAAAGAGGATATAACCGTCCCCTTTGTCGCTTTTTGAATATCATCGCAGCTCCAAAGAGGGGTCGTGCAAACCAAATGAGACATTAAAAAACAGTCCCACCTGTTGCCTCAATAACTTGACGAGCAAGCTCTCGATCATCCAAATGATTAACCCTATCCCCAACGGTCTGGGTTGTCTCGTGCCCCTTGCCTGCAATCACACAAGCGTCATTTTTTGTCAAACGCTTAATAGCTTTGCTAATGGCTTTGGAACGATCCCCGATTTCAACGGGATTGCTACAGGTTGCCATGATCTCCGAGCGAATTTTAGCAGGTTCTTCCGAGCGCGGATTATCATCCGTTATAATTTGTGCATCGCTATATTCCGCTGCAATTTTTCCCATGAGAGGGCGTTTTTGCACGTCCCGATCTCCGCCGCAACCAAAAACAAGAGTCAGCATACCGGAGACATAGGGGCGCACGGAAAGCAACACTTCGGATAAGGCTTCGGGGGTATGGGCGTAATCTACATAAACCGCACCGCCCGATCCTGTAATACCCATAAGCTCAAGACGACCGGAAACAGGTTTTAAATTTTTTAAAAGAGGTAATATTTTTAAATGCGATACACCTGTTCCCATCATTAGCCCCATGGCGCAAAGAGCGTTTAAGACCTGAAATTTTCCGATAAAGCTAAACTCTGCAATATGTTTTTCATGATTAATAGACAAAATTGCTTTTTGACGGGGGCCTTCAATAACCAAATCATTCAGTTGAATCCCCTCTTCCGTACGCTTCCCATAAGGGATTACATGAATTCCTCTGCTGCGGCAGACTTGGCTTAAAATATCAAAATAATTGGTATCCGCATTTAACACAGCCGTGTCCCCTTCTTCCATCAAAGAGCCAAAAAGGCGACTCTTTGCTTGAAAATACAGATCCATATTGCCGTGGTAATCTAAGTGATCATGACTTAGATTTGTAAAAGCACAACTTGTGAAATTCACACCGTCCAACCGATTTTGGTCAATACCATGGGAAGAGGCTTCTATGGCCAAATGAGTAATTCCTTGTTCCTTCATCATAGAAAGCGCTTGGTGTAAGACAAAAGGATCGGGGGAGGTCTGAGTTATATCAGGCAAACCCTTTAAGTCAACAGAACTTTTGATACCGAGAGTCCCAAGGGTGACAGCTTTATACCCCATTTGATCCCACAATTGGCGCATAAATTCGGCAACGGATGTTTTTCCGTTTGTTCCTGTCACACCGACAATGACTTTAGGTTGACCTTTATAAATACGCTTCGCAATCAAAGCCTTTAAATGGCGCGCATTGGCAATATCGATAAACTGAGTATCTCTTAAATCCGCAGGTGTAGGCGCCTGACTCTCTTTGATGATAATTTTTGCATTCTGATTAACAGCCTGAGTAATGTAATCAATACCCGTTAAAGATTTATCCAAAGGCGGTATGGCTAAAAAAATATCACCTTCGGCAACATCCTTAGAATTAAAAGTAAGCCGGTCAATTTCTTCATCTCCCGGCCAATTAGCCGGCATCAAGACCTCGTCCTGCTTCACTAAGTCGCGAAACTTTAAGCCTTTTCCTTTTAAGTCAATCACTGTCATATTTTCCTATACCTATTTTAAAGAGCTTTTTCACTTTTTCGTTTTAGAGAAATCAACACTTTGTAAAAAGGGGTCAAACCCTTCGTTTAATACTTTCAAATTTGGACGGAGCCCCAAAATCGGAGCAACCCTCCCTAATATTCTACCGCCAATCGGGGCCACATTCCAGCCCGCAGCCGTAAATCCAAAAGTTTTTTTCAATCCCTTCGGATCTTCCAACAACGCTACAACAATATATCGTGGTTTTTCAACGGATTCTCCGATAATACCCACAAAAGTTGTAGAAACACGATTCTTATTATAAGCCCCGCCGGACTCGAGCATATTACGGGTTCCGGTTTTAGCTGCCACAAAGTACCCCGGAACGTTCGCTTTTTTACTTGTTCCTTGGACGACGACCAAACGCAAAAGTTGGCGCATTTTATGAGCAACGGAGGATTGAACAATACGATCGCAAGGACGCTTTGTCTCTCCGTCTTTCAGCTTGATCAACGTTGCTTCTTTTCGACAGCCGTCCCCCACAACACCGGCCACGCTATTTAGAAGATGTAAAGGACTCACGGCCAAGCCGTAACCATAGGAAATTGTCATGGCATTTGCTTGACGCCAATGCCGCGGAATAATAGGTTGGCCTTTTTCCGGAATCTCAATATTACAACGGGTTAAACAACCAACCTTTCGCATAAATTCTTGTTGGCCTTCCGTGCCTACGTCAAGAGCCATCTTGACCGATCCTTTATTAGAAGAATGCACAAAAATCTGAGCGACATTAATAACGCCGTGATTGGCTCGATAATCCGAAATAGAGAAACGACCGATTTTAATATCTTCCGACGTATCATACTTTGTTGCCAATGTTACGACACCTAAATCCAAAGCCATAGCCGTATTTAAGATTTTAAAAGTTGACCCCATTTCGTACATACCGACGGTTGCTCGGTTAAAATAACCGTCGGACGCCAAGTTAACATTTTTATTGGGGTTATAATCCGGCAGCGATACCATCCCCAATACCTCCGAAGTCTGCAAATCCATAATGATGGCAGCTGCTCCTGTTGCGCTAAATTCCGTCATCCCTTTTTTGAGTTCGTCGGCAATAGCATGTTGCACCCTAACATCAAGACTCAAATGCAACGGCTTTCCCTCTGTTAACAAAAATTGCTCATTACTTTTCTCAAGGCCGGCAATACCGGTATTATCGACATTTGTTAAACCGACCACATGGGAAACCAAAGAGCCGTGAGGATATAAACGTTTAAAATCTTTTCGAAACCCGACCCCGGGAATACCAAGGTGCATAATACGATCCCGCTGTTTTGGCGTGAGATGACGTGCCAGCCAAATAAAAGGGCGATTTGATTTAAGTTTTTTAAGAAGCTTCACCTGTGAATATCCGGGCAATGCTTGTGCCAGCATTTTAGCGGCAATTTCCGCATCTAACACTTTTTTCGCATTCGCAAATAAGGAAGAGGTTGTTACCGTTGTAGCCAATACAATACCGTTACGATCCACAATATCTGAGCGGCCTTGATGAAATTGAGAGCGTACGGCATCGTGAACGAAAAGAGGTTCTCCCCCCTCATGGTTAAGGCCCATAAAAATGAGACGTCCGCCAACACCAAACAACATAAAAACAAATAAAATACCTGCAATCACCAAACGATTGCGAGCCATTTCAAGGACCAGTCTATATTTACGACCTTGGGGACGATGCCCCGCATTATCATGCGGCGTATAACGACTCATTTAGGGGGGCTTTCTACTAACGTCTCATACTAGCAAGACGCACAGAAGATTCAAGGGATTCTTGACCTTTATAGAGCTCATCATCCTGCTGAAAAACTTCCTCATAACTTACAAGAGAAACACCGGGGCAATGTTGCAAACCGGTATGCTCTTCAACAAGGGCTTGCAAGCGAGAAGGTCGCGTCAAATAAGCCCACTCCGCATTCAAAATATGCATAGATTCTTGATAATGGGCAATATTACGATGAAGCTGTGCCAAATCGTCATCAAGTTCGATCACCTTTTGCTTAATAGCATAGGTCAAACTCCCCAAAAAAAAGAGAGTAAATAAGGTCACAAAAGTTGATTTATTAAACATCGCCTTAACCTAAATATTCAGCCACGCGGAGCTTGGCACTGCGTGATCTGGGATTTTTTTTAACCTCTTCCGCTTTCGGCAATAGTGCCCGACGACTTATAAGCTTCAACACAGGTTGTTCACTTGAGGTTTCAAGAACCTCCGGCACGTAACGATTCACTGCTTCTTTTTTGCTATGCTTCACCATAAATTTTTTAACAATGCGATCTTCAAGGCTGTGAAAACTTACAACAACCAAACGACCGCCGGGCTTTAACAGAGTCAATGAGGCATCAAGGGCACGCTCAAGCTGTCCCAACTCATCGTTCACATGGATACGCAAGGCCTGAAAAGTACGAGTTGCAGGATCAATTCCGTCCTTAGATTTCGGAATAATCCGCCGTAACAACCCTGCCAGCTCCGTTGTTGTCTCGAAGGGTTTTTCCTGACGATCCATAACAATGGCCTTGGCCACAACTCTGGACTTCTTTTCTTCTCCATAGAGATAAATAAGGTCGGCCAACTCTTTTTCATCGTAGGTATTCACAACGTCTGCCGCCGTAATTCCGTCGGTTCCCATGCGCATATCAAGGGGACCTTCAAAACGAAACGAGAAACCTCGTTCCGGGCGGTCTAATTGAGGGGAAGACACCCCCAGATCAAACATGATACCGTCAACTTTTTCTCCTTCGGATATAACCTCGGCCATCTGATCAAAGCACACAGGTCGGAAAGAAAAGCGATCGGCATAGTGCGCCTTAAACTCGGACGCTGCCTCTTGAGCCGTTGCATCCCGATCAAGGGCGATAATTTTTGTTGTTCCAAGAGCGTCAAGCACCCCTTTGCTATATCCTCCGCGCCCAAAAGTACAGTCCAAGTAAGTGCCCTCTTCCTGCAAATTGAGAGCCTCAAGAACCTCATCCGACATCACGGAATAATGGAGAGGGTTATTTCCCTCTAAACGACTCCCCGTCATGACAATTCCCCCTTACCCGAATGAGACTGCGGAGAAAGTTTTAAAGTTGATTGTGCCTCTTTAATACGTGTTCGGGACTCCGTTTGAGCCGCCTCAAAGTTCTGCGGCAACCACATCTGAAAAGTAGCCCCTCGCCCGACAAAGGCAAAGCAACTTCTTCGGCAGAACAATGCGACCGTCGCCGTCAAAAGGCACTTGAAGGGAATCTGCAAAAATCGTCGCGGTAAAGTCATCTTGTTCTTGGGAAAAGAGATCGAGACTGTCAACACTTTGACTCAATTGCTCCATACGCGTGTAGCTACAGCACTCAATGGCATCATGCTTGTGAGAGCGAAAGGCAATAAAACCCTGATAAGGCTCTGCAGACAACGCCGCACGAAAAGGTGCCGGCACGGAAACCCGCCCCTTCTTGTCCACCTTATTCACAAACGTTGATAAAAACAAAGCCATTAAAGCCGCCACCTACATGTCCAAAGCTTCGACACTAAAACTTAAATAATAAAATAAAGAAAACCTGTCAAAGCTTCCCTATGGTTAATTAAGGTATAGCATGGGATATTATGGAGATCAAGTGGGATTCTTTGGGAAATTATAGTTTTCAACAGAGTTATCCACAGGGAGACGAAAGGCTTTTCTCTGAAAAAACTAATGATTTAGCGGGTTTTATAAGGTTATCAACAGTTTAGAAAGAGTTTTTTGCGGCATTTATTCACACGACTTTTCCACAAGAAAAAACGAAAAAAACGAAAGAAAATAAGATTATATTTATTTATAGAATATAAAAAGAGGAGCCTTGAAGCACTTTAAAACAGGAAAACGAACATTTCTTAAATAAAAATATTGACAAAAAGGCATTATAGAGTTATTATTTGATTTATATATTGTGTAAAACACTTTTTTCTCAACACTATTTTTAATGGGGCGTACTATGAAAAAGTTTACGATCTTAACATCTATCTCACTCTCTCTTTTTATGACATTAACAGGGCAAAATGCTTTTGGTAGCTTATCTAAGCACGAAGAAATTCTGGCACGCCGTGCACTCTCCAAACAAGGCGTAGCAATCACTCAGGAAAATATGCTTGAACTTATAGAAAAAGTCAGCTCAGGAAAACACATAGATACCTTTGTTAAAGAAAAAAAAAGTGAAATTGAAAAAGAAGAACTAAGGGTAAAAGCAACCCATGAAGCTCTGGTCGAAGAAGTTAAAAGCTTTGAGGAAAAGCTCCTCGCAAGACTTGGCATTGACCAAAGAGAAGACGACGATAACCTTGAAGATTTAGAAGGTGCACAAACAACCTTGGCCCACCTTACCCTTCTTTTAGACAGAGTCCCGGAACCTGTTGTTGAAGGGGGTGACCTCGCTCCTGTTATTCAGCCAGTTAACGCAAACGCTGAGGAAATCGAAAAACTTGAAAGAATTATTGAAAATCTAACGGCACGCTTAACCGGAACAAATAACGCGGCCGAGAACCCTGTTCTCGATCCCCAAATGACCAAAGTTGGCGCCTCATTCACACATATTGATGATTTTCAAGCGCCGGATGCCATCGATTGGGACACAGAAGGGCCTGCCCTTCAAGATCTTGCCCAAGCAGTTTTTAACCAATTGGATCCCGGAGTCGCCGGCATGAGCATTTTCAAAACAAAGATTTTTGGTAAACCCGAAACGGCTCTTGGTGCAGGCGACGGCCGCCCTTCTTTTGTGGAACAGTTTGCAAAAAAAGTAGATCAAAAAGATTTGGGAGAACTTTTAAGCTTAATCGATGTTCTGAAAGGCAACCAACAAACTAAAAAAGCTGATAGAGGAGGAGTGGATGCTGCCATTGAAACTCTAAAGCTAAAAATCCGAGCTATTGAAGAAAGCGCGCCCCCCGAAGATGTCAGAAACAACGCACAACGTTATATAAAAACACAAGAGCTACTGGCAATGGCTGACGGAGAACAAGGAGATATTACAGAACAGCTTATCAAACCCCTCCTAACCGCTTTCTCAGAATCCATTGAAACATTGGGGGAAAATCCCGTTGAGATGGGTAAAGCTATCTATGGCCATATGCTTTATTTAAAAAATTATGGGGATACAAACACGCTTTTAGAATTCCTCGGCAAGGTCTTTAGTACGATAGCCTATGATGCTTCTTATACAATAAAAATCTCAACGGCTGACGGTAAAAATAGCCGCCAAATCCCCGCTAATCCTGTTAGAAGTGAAGCCGAAGCGCTTTTGAAAAGCGCAGCTGTGAGAGATAAGTTTCCGGTTATTAAAGATTTGTATGGAGACTTACAAGAGGCACTCGGTGCTCTGGCAGAGGGAGCTGACGAATCTGTTACATCCCCCCGTCAACTAATTGAAGCCTCAATTGATTACAACATGGCCGTACAGCAGTTCAAAGACCTTCAAGGAGGTATGGGAAATTTCGGTGCCGTTACTAATTTGCAACATAAAGGCATCCTAACCAAATTAAAAACTGAGTTGCTTACTTATGATCGTTCCGGTTCTATCACCGTTCTCATGGCCGACATGCTTGATCAAGAACCTCGTTTTATGTCAAATAACGACATCACAGCCGAGGAAAAGAAATTTTTCCAAGCAGGATTGTCTTTGATCAAAAAGTATAAAGTCATAAGTGCCCTTAATACAAAACTTGGTGTCTTCCACAGCTAAAGAAAAAAATGAGAGTCTTTCAAAAAAGGCTCTCATTGGGAGACGTCTATTTGTAGACAAGAAACGCAAAAACGACGCCTATGTTTTCTAAAAAAGAACACCCGCGCTGCAAGCTCCGCGGGTGTTTACATATGGAAAAACTTATTTCTTTCCACCAACATTAAACCGACATAAAACACCCAAAGTGAATTTATGAAACCGAGGGCGTGCCGTTAAATTAAGAGAAGGCGCTGCAGCACCAACTTCTTTTGAAATATTACCCGTCTTAATCATTTTAAACATATGATATCCATACTCTCCCCTTAGGGTTAGAGAGCCGTTAAAAAAGCTCTTTTGAATACCGAATCCGGGTGCAATGCCATAACGCTTGCGCGTGACACTATTAGATAAACCTGTTTCGATATTTTGGTAACTCAGCTTAAAAGACGAAAGGAGTAAATCAAGTTTCGCAAATACATCGATGCTATCTGTCAGCGCATGACCCGCTTTAAAAGACAGGGCTTGAGCATGTTTTTCTCGAAAATTAAGAAGAAGCTCTCCAATAACAGCACCACCATCATTCCTATTATCTTGAAAAATCCTAGAATTTATTGATCCGAAATTATACTGATGAGCAAATTCCAGAAAAAATTTCTCAAACAAAACGGCTACCCCAAAAACGGTTCCGGCGCGGAGAGCCGTATTCTCATAATTAACGGTTTTATCAAAATGATCCCCTCCAAACAGCACAGGAACAGCAGCAAGGTCGTGCCCTTCCGTATTCATATAGTTCAGGGTTCCCGTGACACCGACAACAGGGCGTACATCAACGGCCTTAATCGGTGAGAGT
>CAJDWK010000001.1_pt2 | contig 31166 bp, 30 predicted proteins | sample 7391621 | NCBI WGS metagenome assembly CAJDWK01 (sample SAMEA7055734, study PRJEB34461) | soil metagenome | biome: terrestrial ecosystem; feature: Peninsula; material: soil | place: Antarctica | collected 2016
TCATGCGCGTTTTTCAGCGAAAAAACGCCGATATATTTATAAATTAGTTTCCCGCTCGGGGGCCTTGGCTCTTCGGCGTAATTTGGCTTGGTATGTGCATCGCCCTCTGGATCTAAGGGCGATGAAGGAAGGGGCGCAATATCTTATCGGACGTCATGATTTTACGACTTTTAGAGCCGCTGCGTGCCAGTCGAACTCCCCTTTGAAAACACTTGATAAGCTGGATATTCTACAGAAGGGAGAGGTGTTTACCTTTGATATTGAAGCTCCTTCTTTTTTGCATCACCAAGTGAGAAATTTTGTGGGGACGCTTAAATTGGTGGGTGAGGGGAAATGGCAACCTCTTGACGTGAAGACGGCGCTTGAAAAACGAGACCGTCGCCAAGGGGGGGCTACGGCACCCGGTTGCGGATTATATTTTCACAGTGTAAATTATGAATAAAGTGTAGATTATGAATAAACAGACTTTTAGCGCAAACATTTTTTGGGCATTAGACTCCTAAAAACAAAAAAGAGCTTCTCCCATGAAAATTCTCTTTATTACCTCGACTCGGATCGGCGATGCCGTTTTATCTACATGTCTGCTACGGCATTTGGAAACAGTGCATCCCGAAGCGCGTTTTACAATTGCTTGTGGCGCTTTATCAGCCTCTCTTTTTGAGGATTTCGAGAAAGCGGATCAACTGATTTCCCTAACATCAAAAAAATACGGCAAGCATTGGGTCGAGATTTGGGCAAAGAGCATTGGCACGAAATGGGATCTTGTTATTGACCTTCGGGGATCGGCCCTTGCCTTTTTAGTGTTAGCTACAAAGCGTCTTGTGTGGCGGTCGAAAAAGGTTGAAAAACATCGCGTTGAACAACTTTGTGATCTCCTAAAGCAGGGGGGCTATGAAATGCCAAACCCGCAACCGTACTTATGGCTTTCCGACAGTCGGTTAAAACAAGGCCTCTCTGCTCTTTCGTCCCAAAGGGCTCCCCTGATTGCAGTCGCTCCCCTTGCCAATTGGCCGGGGAAGGAATGGCCGCATCCTCAAATGGTTGAACTTCTCAAGCGCGTTCGCTCCGAAGAGGGGCCATTTCAGGGAGCAAAGTTTGCTTTTTTTGCAGCTCCCAATGAACAAGCTCGATTGTCCGACTTTAAAAACCGATTTGAAAAAAAAGATCTTGTTGAGGTTGGAAATTATTCTCACCTTTTGGATGTGGCTGTTTTGATGAAGCAGTGTGATTTTTTTATTGGAAACGATTCCGGTTTGATGCATATGGCGGCAGCCCTCGGCCTACCGACCCTTGGATTGTTTGGTCCCAGCTATGATCTGTTTTACCGACCTTGGGGCAAAAAAGCACATTTTTTGCGTACCCCGGAGCTACCGCAAGACCTCATCGATCAAGCCGATGCGGGAAATGAAAAGCTTTTAATGCGAAATCTGACGGTTCAAGATGTTTATCGATGCGTAAAAGATCTTGCTATTTTGTATAAAACCGGCTAAAAGTAAAACAACTCCTTGCCGGTTTTCCCAGTAAGGCCGGCTTTGTTGAGTTTTATCAACCTAACCGAAAGGAGATCGTTATGACTTTATATGAAACGATTTTTATTGTACGTCAAGATATGGCACCAAGCCAAGTTGACGCTTTATCTGAGAAGTATTCCGGCTTGATTCGCGATGGCGGTGGTTCTGTTAAAAAGACAGAATACTGTGGTTTGCGTACCCTTGCGTACCCTATTAAAAAGAACAACAAAGGGCATTACGTCCTGATGAACATTGCATCAAATTCTGAGGCTCTTAAAGAAGTCGAGCGTCAAATGTATTTGAGTGATGATGTCATTCGTTATATGTCCGTTTGTGTTGATGCTCATAAAGACGGGCCTTCTGCTCTTTTGAAGTCGTCAAGAAATAGCAATATTCGTGATATTTCTATGACTGTTTCAGGAAGAGATTCCGCTCATCATAACAAGCCCTATGGATCTGCTGATGATTCATCTAACAATGACACATCGGTTGAATCTGAATAAGAAAGGAATTTAAAATGTCTGAACGTCACGATCGCTCTGAACGTTCCGGAGATGCTTCCGGAGAACGTCGTCACTTTTTTAAGCGTAAAAAAACTTGCCCTTTCAGTGGGGAAGGCGCACAAGAAATTGATTACAAAGATCTCAAATTGTTGCAAAAATATATTTCTGAACGGGGGCGTATTATTCCACGCCGCATCACAGCTGTTTCTGCAAAACATCAACGGGCTCTTGCAACGGCCATCAAGCGCGCACGCTTTTTAGCTTTGCTACCTTATACTGTTAAATAAAAAGATAAGGGAAGGTGCTGCAAAAAGTGTTTAAGTTCACAAAAAATCAGCGCTTTTCTCATCCTCTTCTCGGAGGGCTCTTTAGTGCCCTCCTTTTTTCTTTTCTATGGCGCCTTATGGGCGATCTTGGAACCATTTTTTCTATTATTCCTCTGTTTACCCTTGGGTTGATGACCTCGGCACCCAAGCATCTTGCGTCGGCTTTTGGGATTGCCCTGTTGACGACTGCTCTTTTTCTAAGCCTTGAGAATACCTTGAATTACGCCCTTTATGTTGGGGTTCCGGGTCTTGTATTGCCTTATTTTGCTCGACAATCTCATAGTGAAAAAGGCAAGAAAATTTGGTACCCCCTAGAGCGACTTGTAGGAATTCTTGGTTTTTATGCCTTAGCCTCGACGGTTGTCTTAATGCTTGTATGGCATTTTTTCGGCATTGGTGAGAAAAACTTTGAGACATTAAGCAGCGGTTTAAAACAAGCTCCTCTTGAAGCACAGGATCAGGTTATTTTTTTTACAACCTATTTGAAGTTATTATGGCCCTATATTCCGGGGATTAGTATGGCTGTGTTTGTCTTTATGGTTGCCGTTGCGACTTCTTTAACACCCAAATGGTTTAAGGCTCACAAAGTTGCATTTCCTCGACCGCTTTTGCTCCTCTCGGAACTTTACCTGCCGTGGTGGTGTTGGAAGGCTTTTGCCGGGATTGGTTTGTCATGGGCTCTTGTCTTGCAATTGGAAACGTCTGTGTTTCAGCCTATTTTTGGCAATTTGCTAGCCCCCCTTGTAGCGCTTTTTATCCTTCAGGGGCTTTCCATTGTGACGACCTTTGCAAAAAAACAAAAACACACACAGATGCTTCTTGTTATTTTCTACGGTTTCGTGCTAGTTTTTGGATGGACTTTACTTATTTTAATTTTAGCGGGTTTGCTAGAACCTTGGTTGGATCTTCGGACACGTTTGACACAGAGAAAAGAAAAGGAGTAACTCATGGAAGTTATTTTATTACAACGGGTTGAGAAACTTGGTCATATGGGTGAAATCGTCACTGTAAAACCGGGTTATGCTCGCAACCACTTAATCCCTAAGGGATTTGCAGATCGCGCGACAAAAGATCGTATCGCTCATTTTGAAACAATGAAAAAGCAATTTGAAGCGGACAACATCAAGAAACTTGATGAAGCTCAGAGTGTTTCTAAAAAAATGAAAGGCCTTGTGGTGGAATTTATCCGTCCGGCCGGTGATACGGGGAATCTTTACGGATCTATCCGTCGTAAAGATATTGCACAAGCTGTAAGCGATGCCGGTTTCACAATTGCTAAAAGTCAAGTTCAAATTTCCGAGCCTGTTAAACACATTGGTATTCATACTGTTGCTATTCAACTTCACCCGGAGCTTTCAGCCTCCGTCATCGTAAACGTTGCCATGACTTCTGAGGAAGCAAAGCTTCAATTAAAGGCTGATAAGAAAGAAAGTAACAGCGCTCAAAAAGAAGGCGATGTTGCAGAAGAAGTCTCACCCGAATAGTCTCAAATCCCTTTTGTAGGGGCGTAGAAATAATGCCCGAGGCTTTTGGGGTAGGACTATTTAATAAATACGAAAACGGACCTTTAAAAGGTCCGTTTTTTATGGAGGCATTATTTTTTAATAAATATTTTGAATTTATACGCTTTTTTGCGTTTCTCACCTATACATATAGGATTATTGACGGCGCCTTGTGTAAACAAAACCTAATGGGCACAAGGGACTTTAATTTTTGCAGTGTAAGTCAATCCAGCCAATATTTCCGTCGCTTCTGCGGTAAACCACGTTAATAGCGTTATTCTTTATATTGCGAAAAACATAGGCGCCTTCCTCGCTGAGGTCAAAGCGTGTCACAGCTTCCCCAACGCTTAAAGTCGGTACATCTGTTTTCGTTTCTGCAATGATCGCAGGTGCAAGTTCTTTTTCAGCAACATAACCGTTTGTAGGGGCATCGGCATTCATGACATAAGAGGATACTTCTTCAAAGTGGATGTCATGATGTTTATGGTGATCGTCAACCCAGTTTTTATGACGGCGTACGCGGGTACGTAGTTTATCAAGAGCGTTTTGGAAACAAGAATAGGCATCGCCTCCCTCTCCGCGGGAGCGCAAGTTTAATCCTCGAGCAAGGTGAGCATTGATATCTGCAGCAAATGACGGCCCTTGCTTCGTCAATGTAATAGAGGTTTCAAGGGGGCTTATATTATGCTTTAAGGTGAGTTCTTCTAAACCGGTCTCAACGGATTGGCGAAATGAATCGCTAATATCAATATGACGACCTGTAATTTGAATTGTCATATGGGACTCCTTTTTTTATGTGTTTTGAAAGGCTTGGACACAATCTTGTATCCTAATTACAGTATACACCTAAAAGGTTAACAATCAAATAACTGTCCTATTTTTATAGGGGCAGAGGTATTAAGCTTTGGTAACAGGGCTTAGAAATATCAAAATGGGTTAATCTTTTCAACTCAAAGGAGAGTGGAATGATAAACGGCCTGTGTATAAAATAAAGCAAAACAAAGGGTTCCCTTTCAATTTTTTGCCGATAGAAAACTGAGGGTGTCGGGGATGGGTTTAATGTTTTTGATATGGGCTTGGTGCCATAGAGCGTACATCAAAAGCGTCCAAGCGGCTTGTGTGTAATTATGATCTTTACAGGAAAAAGCATCTCTTACAAAGTCTCGTGAGAAAATGGCTTCAATCTCTTCTTGATGGGCTACAAGGGCGGATAATCTTGAGGCTTTATTGCGAAGCCATTGATTGAGTTTTGCGCGTTTGAAATGACAAAGGCCGGATAAATTAAGCGTTGGAAATTTATGGCGCAACAGTTCATAAAAGGCAAAACCGGTTTGGCCGCGGTGAATTTTTAAAGAGTCACTAAGCCCCATGAGAGCATAACGTACTTTGGGATCTAAGAAAGGAAACCTTGCTTCGAGGCCGTGGCAGGTTGTCACTCTTTCAAAGCCGGCTAAGTTTTGCGTGATAAAGCGATTTTCGTATTCAAGGACTTGGCTTTTTTGGAGGCGCGAGAATTCGGTATGCTTTTCTAATTCTAGCAGCGCCTTATTAATGTCTCCGTTCCAGTCATTTAAAAAGAGAGGGGAATCACGAATGTATTGAAAGATACCCCGCCTTGGAAGAGCGCGTCCCCCCAGAAGTTTGAATTGTTTTGCCTTTTTAAAAAACGGGATGTCTGCATTTAATACTTTGGTTCCAAGGGCTGAGAAAAGGAGAGTGTAATCGGTTTTAAGTTGTTTTGCTAAAAAATAGGTCAATGCGTGCTCCGGAACATTGCAAGGAGCATCAAGGGTTGCAGCAACAAAGGGCAGGGTGCGCCAAAAATCATGCTCGTTAAAACCGATCTCCGTTAAATTTTCTGTTTTAAAGCGGTGTTCCCCGTCCTCACTTTCTCCGTCTAAAAGAAGGCTAAAACAATGTGTTCGTTCGCCGTAACATTTATCTAATGTATCGGCTAAAAGATAATCTCCGGGGCGTTCAAGGGAACAAGCGGTTTTTTGTTTCGGCTCGTCAAGATCGGCTAGGGCTTCGCAAAGGGCTGCGGGAATTTCTTCAAAGGCGTTTTTTAAAGAAAGTTTGTTAGGCCTTAAGTTGTCGAAGGGACGGTCTTGGAAGGTTTTTAAAATCTTTCCTCTTTGAATGATAAGCGTTTCACCCGGCAAAATTGTTTTTATGCCGTGAATAATCGTTTTTTCACCGACAGCCGTTCCATATTGAAGGGATTCTTTACGGGCTTGGCGATCAATGTCAGGGCGAATTCGCTCTAGGTTTAAGAGGACTTTAATTTCAGAGGCAAAAATGAAATAGGTGTCGTCTGAAAAATAGTAGAGGGGTTTTATGCCTGTAGGATCCCTTGTCAAAATGAGTTCGTCGGCGTGGCCGTCGTAAAGGGCAATGGCATACATACCCAAAAGGTGATGCGTGAATTCTGCCCCGTATTTCTCATAGAGAGGAAAAATAGTTTCACTCTCAAGAGTTGTTGAAAACCTATAAGAAGCAGAAAAGCGCTCTCGTATAGCTTGAGTATTTAAGAGACGACAGTCTGTAACAAGCGTTAGTTTTGATTCATTGCATAAAGGTTGATGGCCTGCATCAAGGGGAGCAAGGGAGAGGCGTCGATGCACAAGGCCTAATCCGTTTTGAATTGTGATGCCTTGATCGTCTCTACCTCGCGCCAAGAGCATTGCGCTTAGGGCGTGTAAGAGGTCTTCAGGGGGCTCGGAGCCGTCAACTGTTAAAACACCGGCAATGCCAGACATGTTTTGTTTACTCCCGTTTAAGTCGCTTTAAAAAGCCTTTAGGCTTTGCTTTTTTTTGGTTGAGGTTTTTTGAGTAAAGGTGTATCGCTGTTTTCCGGTAATCCTTTGACAGATTCAATATAGACGCTTTGGCTTGGGAAAGCAAAGCTACTTCCTTCTTCTTCAACAATGCGTTTAAACGCAAGAACGCATTCTTCTTTAACGTCCATATATTCTTTCCACTTAATGGTTTTCGTAAAGAAATAACAAAAAATATCAATGGAAGAATCATTAAACTTTTCAAGATTGATAAGGGTTGTTACTTTTTTGGGATCGGTTTCAATTTTTGGATGGGCTTCAAGAAACTCTCGGATGCGTACAACAATTTTCTCTAGGGTAGCTGACGGCGTATCATAAGTTACACCAAGAGTCCAACGAACCCGCCGGTTTGTCATCTTGGCAAAGTTGATCACGGCAGCGTCTGCTAATTGAGCATTGGGAATATGCACAAGGGCTTTGTCAAATTGACGAATAGCCGTTGTTCTAAAACCAATATGCTCGACCGTTCCTTCAACGCTATCTGTTTTAATCCAGTGACCTTTTTGGAAGGTTTGATCCATCAAAAGGGCAATGCAGCCAAAAAAGTTTTTAATGGTATCTTGGGCTGCAAAACCAATGGCCATCCCTAAGATACCGAGACCGGCCAGAAAGGCAGCAACATCAACGCCCCAGATTTGCATAATGGAGAGAATGCCTAAAATGACCACGATAATTTCAAGAAGATTAGACAGGAGCTCTCGGATTTCTTCGCTAAGATTCCCTTTTTGTGTTTTTCCGGTCAGGTGAGACAGAGGTTTAATAAAGGAGAAAACCCCCCAGAAAAACGCAAAAGTGATCGCTGTTTTGAGGAGACTGTGATAGAAGAGGGCGACCATCATAGGGAACTCTGCCACAAGTCCGGCCAGGTGAAAAGCGCCAATGACAAAAGTAAGGCTAATGGGTTTCATCAAATTGATGAGGTAGTCTTCTCTTATGGCGCTTTGATTATGTTCGGTGAATTTGTGAATAACAATCATAATGCCTTTTGAAAAAAGGTTGCGTGCAAAAAAGCCAACGGCCAAAATGAATGAAATGATTAACATTTTATTGAGGGTAAGGTCAAAAACTTGGCAGAGTCCAAGGTAGGCTTGTTGGGCAAAATTCATGGTCGGATAAATCTCTTATGAATGTTCTTTTAAGAACAGGATAAAGGGTATAAAAGCCTTTTACAAGATCAGAGATTTTTACAGAACGATCAAACGCAAAGAAGAGGCACCTTACATAAGGCGCCTCTATTTTTATTTTCTTGTAATCAAAAGATTGTGTTTACTTACCTGTCAACCAACCCCAAGTTTTTTTGAAAGGAGAGGCGATTGTATTTGCAATACTTTTTACACCGGAAATAGCAGATTCGGCATAAGCTTGAATTGAATGATCTTTTTCCGATGCGAGATCACGAGGCGCTTCTTCATGAGCTTTAAAGCCATATTTTGTTTGGTTTTCTTTACCGGGGTTTTCAACAACCTCTTCAAAAATATGCATCATGTTGCCCATATTCCGATAACCGTCCATCGCGTGTGGCAATATATTTTTATCAAGGGCTGTGAAGACTTTATTGCCGACATGAGCTCCGCCGTTAAAAGCTGAAAGAGCTGCGTAATAGACGGGATCTTTTGCTTGGGCAAAATTCAACGTCTTATCTTTCGCTTTATCATTATATTCCGCTGCCGTATGCTTATGAAGGGCACGAGGTGCTGCAAAAAGAACGGTTTTTACGGCGACGCCAAATTTACGACGGGCAATGTCTGCAAAAACTTGAGCCGCACCGGAACCTCGGCTATGTCCTGCAACAGTTAAATTATTGAGAGCCTCTTCGATAGAATAAGAGTTTTTTTCTGCAAAGTTCATAATGTGGTTCCAAAGAGAATCTTCCATCTCTTGGTACATTTTGAGGAAACCATTGTGATAGCGGCCACCGTCTTTATGATCCGTCATTAAAGCATCAAAGTCTGAAAGCCACGTATGTAAACGATCGCTTCCTTTAAAAGATAAAACGGCTGTTCCGTCTTCTTGTGTGACAAAAAGAGCCGTATCTTGGTTTTCAAAAGCGGTTTCGCCCCAAGTAACTTCTTTTTTAAGTTTCTTGACGAAGCTTACTGTCGATCCGTCGGCTTTAAATTTTTTAATGTCTTCATTTTCATCGGGATTTGCATAATCATAAACGGCTTGGACGTGACGAGCAGCATCACGAAGGTCTTTGGTTGTAAAAACACCTACTTTTGCTTCAATATTTTTTCTAAGATTCAGATCGGAATCGGAACGCGGTAGGTAAGCACCTTTATTAACAACTTGGTATTCCTCGCCGTCTATATCGGTTGTTTCTTCATCTGAAGAGTAATCGACACAAGCTTCAAAACCACCGGCGACTCTACTAACAAGCAGATCGGGGTTGACTTCAACTGTTTTAAAATCGACAGATAGTGAAGTTTTTAGGTTCGGAGCTTCTATGATCCTATCAATGCCGTGTAGGGAGCTCTTTACAGAGTAACCTTCAATTTCTCCGAGTGTCTCTGCATAGTCTGTTTGAACATGCGCATGAGCATCAGCCAAAGGCAAAAAACTCATAGAGGTTGCAAGGGCTGTTGAACCAAACAAAAAAGCAATTAAACGGATTCTTTTCATAAGTGTCGTCCTTTAATAAGTAAGGCATCTCAAGATGCAAAATATGCCAAAAAGGCATTTTATTGTTGTCAATTGTTTTATATATAGGGACTGTTTGGCAAAAAAGCAAATGCAAAAACTGCATTGTCCTTGTGCAAAAACCGCAGGCATCTTTAATTTTAACGGACTCGTTCAGATTGAAAATACGACAGGCAACATTCTTTATAGTATTTTTAAAAATGGATTTTTTTGGGGAATGATTCTACGGGATATTTGCGCTAATAAAGTTGAGCAAGAGAGGGGCAGTAGATTTATAAAAATCTTTTCAGGGTGTTGCTCAAGATTTTTTACGTAATTTATTCCAATATTCCAAACGTTTTTTGAGGTCACGCTCGAAACCTCGTTCAACGGGTTCATAAAAAAGGGGTCGCGTTGTCATTTCGGTCGGAAAATAATTTTGCCCTGAAAACCCTTGGGGCGTATCGTGGTCATAGATATAGCCTTTGCCATACCCTTCCTTGTCCATAAGTTTGGTCGGCGCATTTAGAATGGTCTTAGGCGGCATGAGGGAGCCGGAATTGCCCGCCAGTTTTGAAGCTTCTTTTTGGGCTTTATAGACGGCATTGGATTTAGGCGCTGTTGCTAAATAAACCACCAATTGAGCAATGGCTAAATCTCCTTCGGGCGATCCTAGTGTGGTGTAAGCACTTTGCGTTGCGGTGGCTTGCAACAAGGCATTGGGATCAGCCAAAGAAACGTCTTCCACGGCAAAACGAATGAGGCGTCGTAAAATATATTTGGGGTCTTCCCCGCCTTGGAGCATGCGGTTAAACCAATATAAACCGGCATCGGGATCCGAACCGCGCAAGGATTTATGCAGAGCACTGATAAGATTATAATGCCCGTCTTGAGATTTGTCATAAAGGGGGCGGCGTTTTTGTAAAAGTTTGGTGAGGTCTTCCGATGAGAGATCTTTTTGCGTTTTATGTCCGGCGATAATCTCAATCAAATTCAAAAAATAGCGTCCGTCTCCATCGGCCAAAGTAAGAAGAAAATCACGTGCCTCTTGAGTAAGCGGCAAGGTCTTCTTAAGATGCATTTCGGCTTTTTTTAATAGGGCTTTAAGGCTTTCTTCTTTGAGGGGCGTTAAGGTGAAAACTTGAGTTCTTGATAAGAGCGCACCGTTCAATTCAAAAGAAGGATTTTCTGTTGTGGCGCCAATGAGCGTAATACGGCCGTCTTCAAGGTGTGCCAGAAAGCTATCTTGTTGGGCGCGATTAAAACGGTGAATTTCATCCACAAATAAAAGGGTTCGTCGACCGCATTGTGCGGCATTTTGGGCTTGTTTAAAAACTTTTCGAAGCTCGACCACGCCCGAGAGAACAGCAGAAAGAGCCACAAAATCAAAAAGTATTTTCCCGTTTCTATTAAGGGTTTTGGCAATCAATCCGGCGAGGGTTGTTTTACCGCACCCGGGAGGCCCCCATAAAATGAGAGAGGAAAGGGAACCGGAAGAGAGAGCAGAGGAGAGAATAACATCTAAAGGAGCGCCTTTTTTTAAAAGGTGATCTTGGCCGATGATATCTTCAAGAGATTGGGGGCGCATCGCTTCTGCCAAGGGTGTCGGGTTTGAGGAAGGGGAGGGATTTTGAAAGAGCTGTGACATTATTTTCTTCCTTTGCGTCGGATAGAGATAGCATAAACACTTTATTATAAAAATTCGATATTTTTTCCCTTGAAAAATAAGAATCTTCCGCTATAGTCCCAGTATCGAGGTCGATTCAATCGTTCCGATCGCTTAGCGGGCGTAGCTCAGTGGTAGAGCACAACCTTGCCAAGGTTGGGGTCGAGGGTTCAAGTCCCTTCGCCCGCTCCATTTTTCTTCTTATTTTTCTCTATATCTACCTTTCTTATCCGGCCTTTTTTGCGGTTCTTTATTCTTGTTCTTGACGTTTTTAGGATTGCTGCCTGAAAAACCTGCTCCTTAGGCAAATAAAGGGAGCGTAGAAAGAGGCATTGTATGTATGATCTTTATGGTTCCGTATCCCGTTAATCATACAAGGAAATACTTGACGAAAATAAGAATAATGATTATATGCTATTTATAATTCAAATAAGTCGGTTTTTTAATATTATGATTATTTCTTTTCAAAGTTTTCGTTTTATCAAGAATTTTTCTATGGCGCTGGTGCTGGCGGGTAGCGGGCAAAGTGTCTTCGGGTGTGACCCCCGTGAAGAGTTTGTTCAAGGCGAAGAGATTGTTCAAGGCTCAAAAAGCCCGCCCGCCTCACGTCCCGACAGCGTGGCATCGTCCGACGGTCTAAACCTCTCGGATTTGCCTCTCGATCTACTCGAAGGAATCCTATTAAAGCTTGACCCTATTAGTCTTGCAGCTGCTGCACAAACATCTAAGTATTTGAATGCCATTGTAGTAGCCCCTTCTTTTTTACGCGCTTATACCTCCTTTTCCGCCGAAGAATATAACCTTATTTTGACGGAGACCGTTCCGGATATTTTCGGCCTGAAGCTAGGGTGGAAAATTCAAGGACTTTTAAGGGGAGTGCCGCGCTATGCCTACGGACTTTTTTTCCGATACCTTATTTCTGATAAAAATGCGGCTCTATTGAAAGGGAAGAATCATCTTTTACCCACGGAAATTTCAGGCGTTTTCCTAAATGAAGGCGTTATTTCTTTGAACAATATTGCCAAATTTTTTGCCCTCACAAGCAAGGCAAATACTTTTTTCCCATCAGATATGGGTTCTGGTGATCGACTTGAGACCATCAAGGCCTTATCAGGCTTGAGCGTTGAACAAATGGAAGCGGTTGCACAATCGGCAGGTAAATTTTTCACAGCAGATATGAATCAGTATGCTCGAATTGAGATCATCAGGGTCTTATCAGGCTTGAGCGTTGAGCAGATCCAAGCGGTTGCTACACAGGCAGGTAAGCTTTTCACAGCAGAAATGGATGAGAGCATTCAAATTGAGATCGTCAAGGCCTTATCAGGTTTGAGCGTTGAGCAGATTGAGGAGGTTGCACAATCGGCGGCTAAACTCGTCACAGCAGATAGGGATACGTTTGCTCAAACTAAGATCATCGAGGTCTTGGTTCCTTTGAGTATTGAGCAGATCGAAGCAATTGCACAATCGGCAGGTAAACTTTTCACAGCAGATATGTATTGGTTTGATCGATTTCCGATTGTCAAGGCCTTATCAGGCTTAAGTGTTGAGCAGATCAAAGCAATTGCCACGCGGGCAGATACCTTTTTCACAGCAGATATGGGTTGGAGGGTTCAACTTGAGATCATCAAGGCCTTATCAGGTTTGAGCGTTGAGCAGATCGAAGCAATTGGCACGCGGGCAGATACCTTTTTCACAGAAGATATGTATGAGGGTGATCGACTTGAGATCATTGAGGTCTTGGCTCCTTTGAGTATTGAGCAGATCGAAGCGATTGGCACGCGGGCAGATACCTTTTTCACAGAAGATATGCATTGGGGTGATCGACTTAAGATCATCAAGGCCTTATCACACTTGAGGGGTGAGCAGATCGAAGCGATTGTCATGCAGGCAGATACCTTTTTCACAGCAGATATGCATTGCTTTAATCGAATTGCTCTTATCAAGGCTTTATCAGGCTTGAGTATTGAGCAGATCAAAGTGGTTGACACTTGGTCAGATAAACTTTTCACAGCAGATATGGGTTGGGGTAATCGAATTGCTCTTATCAGGGTCTTGGCAAAGGAACGGCTTAAGGGTGATGCCTCGTAGGGTGCCTCTTTGAAAAGATCCAAGTCTAGCAAATTCTTGTCACGTTTTATATTCCCTGCAAGAGGAAAATAAAGGGAGCGTATGGAAAGGTTGGCGGTTAACGAACCTTCAGAGTCCATACTTCCCTTTTTTAGCCGGTGCCCAAGCTTGATAAATATGACCTTTGCCTTTCATCGTTAAGAGAGTCTTAAGCGGCTTCTGTTGTCATGCGTTGTGCTTTTTCCAAGGCTTCTTCAATGGTGCCGACCATATAAAAGGCCATTTCGGGAATGTGGTCGTAGTCACCTTCAATTAAACCTTTAAAGCCTTTGACGGTTTCGGAAAGCTCAACAAAAACGCCGGGCGTACCGGTGAAAATTTCCGCCACATGGAAGGGTTGTGAAAGGAAACGTTGAATCTTACGGGCCCGTGAAACGGTAAGTTTATCTTCCTCGGACAACTCGTCCATGCCGAGAATCGCAATAATGTCTTGAAGATTTTTATAGGTTTGTAAAACTTCTTGGACACGTCGTGCAACGTCATAGTGTTCGGCTCCGATCACATCGGGTGTCAAAATGCGAGAGGTCGAATCCAAAGGATCTACCGCCGGATAAATACCGAGCTCGGCAATTTGACGGTTCAAAACCGTTGTGGCATCCAAGTGGCTAAAGGAAGTTGCAGGCGCAGGGTCGGTCAAGTCGTCCGCCGGGACATAAACGGCTTGGACGGAAGTAATAGAACCTTTGTTGGTCGAGGTAATGCGCTCTTGTAACGCCCCCATCTCCGTTGCCAAAGTGGGTTGATAGCCCACAGCAGAAGGAATACGACCCAATAAGGCGGAAACTTCGGCTCCGGCCTGTGTGAAACGGAAAATATTATCAATAAAGAAGAGCACGTCTTGTCCTTCTTCATCACGGAAATATTCTGCCTGTGATAAGCCTGTAAGAGCAACACGAGCACGGGCTCCGGGGGGCTCGTTCATTTGACCGTAAACAAGGGCTACTTTTGATTGGTCGCCCTCAAGGTCAATAACGCCGGATTCAATCATTTCATGGTAAAGATCGTTTCCTTCACGGGTCCGCTCTCCAACACCGGCAAACACAGAATAACCGCCGTGTCCTTTTGCAATGTTGTTAATAAGCTCCATAATCAAAACGGTTTTACCGACGCCGGCACCACCGAAAAGGCCAATTTTACCACCCTTTGAATAAGGAGCCAAAAGATCAACAACTTTAATACCTGTGACAAGAATTTCTGTTTCTGTTGCTTGGTCTGCAAATGAGGGTGCCGGGCGGTGAATGGAATATTTTTTCTTAGTCGTGATAGGGCCTCGTTCGTCAATGGGATCGCCCAGAACGTCCATAATCCGTCCTAGGGTTTCCGGACCCACAGGCACAGAAATAGGTCCCCCTGTATTTTCAACGGGCAGACCGCGTTTTAAGCCGTCGGTGGAATCAAGGGCAATGGCACGGATGGTGTTTTCCCCAAGGTGTTTGCTGACCTCAAGAACCAATTCCTTATCGCCATTTTTTAGTTTTAATGCCGTGTAAATGGCGGGCACATGCCCTTCCTCAAAAGTAACGTCAACAACGGCGCCAATGATTTGACTCACTTTACCTGGTTTTCTTTGTGTCATTTTTTTCTCCTAATGAAAAATAAAATCATCTTTTCTTTAACTTTTTAAAAGATCTTCTTTTGGCTGAATCTTAATAGCTAAGCACGGTTATCTCGGGTGCGTCCAAAAGAGGCGTTACGTGTGTACGTTAAAGCGCTTCGGCTCCTGATATAATTTCTATTAATTCGCTTGTAATATAAGCTTGACGCGTTCTGTTATAAGTCAAGTTCAAATTGCCGATTAAATCCTCTGCATTTCGTGTTGCCCCGTCCATAGCAGCCATACGTGATCCGTGTTCACTGGCGGCACTTTCTAAGAGAGCGCTGAAAATCTGCACTTTAATATTGCGGGGTAATAAACGATCTAAAACGGCCTCTTGAGAAGGTTCGTATTCATAAATAGACTCTAAGGGAGGTGTTTTTTCTTGCTTCTTTTTATCTGTATTTGCAACCGTTCCTTTAAAAGGGATGATCTGTTTTAAGGTAGGCTCTTGGGAAAGGGTTGAAATAAATTTGTTATAAGCAATGGTGCAGACGTCAAATTCTCCTTTTTCAAAACGCTCAATAATATCGTTTGCAATAGCTTCGGCATTGAAAAAACGCGGTGTTGTGATGGAGATATGCTTTCCGACAAGTCGATGCCCGTGCTCTTGCTTAAAGAGATCAATACCTTTTTTCCCTACCATGAGAATGGTGACATTTTTTTGTTGGGCTTCTTGGGTCGCAATAAATTTCTTTACTTCCCGAGTTACCGATGTATTGAAGCCGCCACAAAGGCCACGATTAGAAGTCAGTACGACAACGAGGTGTTTTTGCTCGTATCCTGTGCCGGAGAGAAGCTTTGGTGTTGTATCGCTAGCGGTCTGCTTGCTAACTAAGTCTGACATAATGCGGCTCATTTCCGCGGCATAAGGCCGAGAAGCTTCTGCCGCATTTTGGGCTTTTTTTAGTTTGGCAGCTGCAATCATTTTCATGGCAGAGGTGATTTTTTTTGTTGATTGCACGCTTTTAATGCGGTTACGTAAATCTTTTAAATTTGCCATGGTTTTGACCTTTTTTGTATTTTACGCAAAGACACGCGCAAATTTTGTGCAAAAAGTCTCAAGCTCTTGCTCTGTTTTATCGGCAAGCTTCCCTTCAGTTTGGATGGCTTCAAGGAGTTCGGGTTTTTTGGATTTTATGTTTGCCAAGAGCTCTTTTTCAAAACGTTGAATTTGCTTTATCTCTATTCCGTCCAAGTGCCCGCGAGTTCCGGCAAAAAGACTCACAACCTGTTCGGAATTCACAAGGGGAGAAAATTGATTTTGCTTGAGAAGCTCTGTTAAGCGTTCCCCTCGAGAGAGTAATTTTTGAGAAGCAGCATCAAGGTCTGAGGCAAATTGAGAAAAGGATGCCATTTCACGATATTGAGCCAATTCGAGTTTAATGCTACCGGCCACTTGCTTCATGGATTTAAGTTGAGCTGCCGATCCGACACGACTCACAGAAAGACCAACGTTAATGGCAGGGCGAACACCTTTGTAAAAGAGTTCGCTCTCTAAGAAAATTTGCCCGTCGGTAATGGAAATTACGTTTGTCGGAATATAAGCCGAAACGTCCCCTGCTTGGGTCTCAATAATGGGAAGAGCCGTCAAAGAGCCGCCGCCTTCAGCATCACTCATTTTAGCCGCCCGTTCCAAGAGGCGAGAGTGCAGATAAAAAACGTCTCCCGGATACGCTTCGCGACCCGGAGGGCGACGTAAAAGGAGTGACATTTGACGATAGGCAACAGCTTGTTTCGATAAGTCGTCATAAATAATTAAGGCATGCATACCGTTATCACGATAAAACTCACCGATGGCACAGCCGGAATAGGGGGCTAGGAATTGGAGAGGCGCAGAATCGGATGCTGTGGCGGCGACAACAGTAGTATATTCCATCGCGCCCGCATCTTCGAGAGTTTTCACAATTTGAGCAACCGTAGAGCGTTTTTGACCGATGGCAACATAAACACAAAAGAGCTTTTCAGCATCGGTTTTAGCGATATCATTAAGGCGTTTCTGGTTAATGATGGCATCAATGGCAATGGTTGTTTTACCCGTTTGGCGGTCGCCGATAATAAGCTCTCGTTGTCCGCGTCCAATGGGCACAAGGGCATCAATAGCTTTAATGCCCGTTGCCATAGGTTCGTTAACGGATTTACGAGCAATGATTCCGGGGGCTTTTGTTTCCACCAAAGAACGCTTTGTTGTTTTTAATTTGCCCTTGCCGTCGATGGGGTTACCGAGAGCATCTAATACACGACCGCACAATTCTTTGCCTACGGGCACATCAACGATGGTTCCCGTGCGACGAACCGTATCTCCTTCTTTAATTTGGGTGTCGTCTCCGAAAATAACGATACCGACGTTGTCGTCTTCGAGGTTCAAGGCCATGCCCTTCGTCCCGTTGGCGAACTCTAAGAGTTCGGAAGCTTGAACATTTTCGAGGCCGTAAGCGCGGGCAATACCGTCGCCGACTTCAAGGATTTGACCGACTTCGGCAAATTCAGCCTCCGTATTGTAATTGGCAATTTGTTCTTTAATAATACTGGAGATTTCGGCTGCACGTAATTCCATATTAGGAAGCCCCTTTCAATGTTCGGCTTAAATTTGCCAATTGTGTCATGAGTGATGAGTCAATTTGGTGAGAGCCGACTTGAGCGCGAAATCCGCCTAAAAGATCGGCATTCACCTTAAAATTAAAAATGAGTTTTGTTTTAAAGCGTGTTTCAAGAACGCTTTTGAAGTTTTCTTCAAGTTCTTTTGTTAAGGGGCGGGCTGTTTCAACGCTTGCTTTTTCAATGTGGTTTTCTTGATGAAAAAGGTCTCTGTAAGCCTCGACAATCTCAGGCAGGGCTTTTATGCGTCCCTGATCTATAATATGCAGGAAGAAGTTTGTTAAGTTTACGGAGGCTTTGCCTTGACTGCAAATTTCGGACATAATTTTTTTAACAAGCTTTTGAGGCAAAAGAGGGTTTGTAATAAGCATACTAAAGTTGCTTGAACCTAACATCCAAGATCTTAACTTGCCTAAGTCTTTATAATACTGTTCTTTTTCTTCTGCTGTCTCGGCCAGTTGAAAAAGGGCGGCGGCATAGCGTGCGGCTACTTTCTTCATCCCTGAGTAAACCCTTGAAACTTTTCCTTAACTTCTACCATAGTTCCGGTTCGTTCTCAAGGGGCTTCAAAAGATAAAATTTAATGATATAAACTCTCACCGCCTTTATCGATGACATGTTTTTTGTAAAGGGCATTGCAATGCTTTTCCAACCACTCTTGGAGATCGCCGATAACGGCTCCTTCGATGATAGAAATACGCCTTGCATTGGCCATCAACATTTCATTGGATAAAATCATTTCAGGGGTCGGAAAAGACTCAAGGGTCAGTTGAAGAAAGCCGAATTCTGCCAGATATATTTGAGTAAATTCAAGATTTTCACGGGACAGATGATGGGCTAGGGTTGTCTGAGCACGGGTTGTGCGTTCTTTTGAAGCATATGTTGTATCTAATAGGAAACTTTTTGTAAGTCGCGGGCGCTTAAAAGGCCTAGCTGAAGAGGGGCGGCCAGATGAGGATTCTGCTACGACTTCCGTGCCGGGTGTTGTTTCCGGGTCTTCTTGTGATTCAAAAAATTCTGAGGGGCGGGGATGGTTTAGAAAATCTGAAACGAAACTTGCATCGACACGTTCTTGGGCTTTTGGGAGTGAGTTGCAACCTAAAATTTTTTCAATGAGCTTTGAAGTGAAACCCTCAAAAACAGTATCTGCCCCCGGTGTTTCATCAAGGGAAGGAAGGTGAGAGCGTATAATTTTTTCTCCTTCTTTTGTTTTCCAAAGAGCACTTTCTTCTTTACGTGATTTTTTTGAGTCGGCGGTTACAATTTCAGCTGTGAGCTTTAAAGTACGTTTCCCGTTTTGCGAGAGAAAAGACGCGGAATCCGTCATCTTTTTTCCACTTGGAGCCTTGTTAAAGAAGGTTGAAAAGTGCATGGCATCGGGATCCGGCTCGGCGCCACCGCCCATGAGCATCTGTAAGCTGGCTTTAGAGGAAAGGGGGGCTAAAATTAAGGTCGTAAGGACGGCTAAGCGCGTGAGTTTCTGTTTCATTGAAAATTCTCCCTGTTTGATCGTTTTTTAACGCTAGCATGTCGGGAGAATTTTAAAAGAGCTAAACCTAAAAAGTTCTATTTCTTCTTATTAAACCAGCCTGAAATTTTCGAGGAAATAAAACCATAGGTTTTTTTAACGGCTTTGGTAACACCTTCTTCAACGGTTGTGCGGATAAATTTTCCAACTTTTTCTTTCGTATCTTTGACAAATTCAATCTTACTTAACGTTTTATTCAAACCTTTAAGGCTTTCCGTTATAGCAAGGAATTCGGGTCCGACAACGGCAGAACCGATAAAACCGACACCGGTTAAGACATTATCGATGGTGACAAGATCAAGGATCTTTGAGCCGACTAGTTTAGCGCCGCCGCCAACAAGGCCGAGAATATCGGATTTTAGAGACTTTGTTCCTTTTTGAGCCTCCTCTGTTTGATCATTTTGCAAAGTAGAGAGGCTTTTTGGAGTCATCTCTTCAAGAGGGATGGGCGCCGGTGTCATTTGACCTGCGCTAGGTCTTAGGGTGTCCGTAGTTTCGAGGGAGGATTGAAGTTCTGCAAGGCTCGATGTTGCTATAAAGCCTGTCATTATCAGGGCGCTTAAACTACTTTTTAATATGTTTTTCATTTTCATGCTCTTTACTCACTTGTTTATACTTTTAATTTACCATCAAAAGGTTAATAAATAATATTTGTTTTGTAAAAAAATATTTTTTTAGTTTGTATGTTGCGTTTTATACTATTTATTTACTTGTAATTAACGAAATAAAAAGGATGTAATGTTATTATGAGAATAAGTCGTTGGATAAAAGGAGATTTTTGATGATTGCTCTTAATTTTGAAGAAGTTATTTTAGATCCGGAACACTTTTTTGAAAGCCCCGGTGATGTTTTAAGTTACCCCGGTTTTGATACCGTAGAGAAAAAGAAAATTTTAAAAGCATGGGAGCTGGACGTCACTCTCTTGCAAGTCTGTGATCAAGAAAATATGGGATCCGCAACGCAGCCTCGCCTATTGAGCCGTATTCATCAAGCCCTTCAACAAATTGAGGCGGTCTCATAAAAATCTTTTAAGTCTTTCTTGGGGCGGATAAACAAATTGACCGATTCCTCTGAAAAGCGGTATAAGAGGATAGTAAAAATACCTCTCAAAGGATCTTCTATGAAAATCAACGGTAACCATATTCGCCCCGGAAATCTTATCGAGCATAACGGCCGGTTGTGGATTGCAACAAAAATTCAACATACTCAACCCGGAAAAGGCGGTGCTTATGCACAGGTCGAGCTTAAAGACATTCGTACCGGCACGAAGCTTAACGAGCGTTTTCGCTCCTGTGAATCCGTAGAACGTGTGCGTTTGGATGAGGTGGAGTATCAATTTCTCTTTGCAGAAGGGGACGAGTATACGTTTATGCACCAAGAGACTTTTGAGCAGATTACCCTTCATAAAGATAAGATCGGTGAGCATGTTTCCGTTTATCTGAAAGACGGTATGATCGTAACGATTAGTTTTTATGAAGAGGATGTGATCTCTCTTAAAGCGCCTGATACGGTTATCATGGAGGTGGTTGAAGCCGATGCTGTTGTGAAAGGGCAAACGGCGTCTTCGTCTTATAAACCGGGGATTTTGGAAAACGGGGAGCGTGTTATGATTCCGCCTCATATTGCAACGGGCACACGCATTGTCGTAAATACGGAAGACGGAACGTATGTAGAGCGTGCGAAGGATTAGGGAAGGCGGCCTTTGAACACAAAACGTAAAGCCTGAAAATAGAATGACTAAAATAGGACGATTATAAGCGTTGTGATGATCGCCAAACTCTCTCGTCAGGGGGGATTAAAAATGCTATAGTAGGGGGTGAGGTACTTTTTAAAAGTGCCTATCGTTTTTTGCGGCCTCCTTTTAACGGCTCTCTTTTTAATTTTGTACGGAATAAAACAATGTTTGACTCAAAACTAGCCCTCTCAACACCAACTCTTAATACACTATACACGGCGTGTACCCGTGCGGCTCGAGGCCTTGTGCGTGATTTTGGTGAGGTTGAACATTTGCAAGTGTCCCGAAAAGGTCCCGGAGATTTCGTTTCAAAAGCCGATTTAAAATCCGAGCAAACTATTATAGACGTTCTTCAAAAAGCCACACCGACCTATTCCTTGCTTGTAGAGGAAGCAGGTTCCTTTGTGGGGCGTGAGCCTGAATATCGTTGGATCGTAGACCCTTTGGACGGTACAACGAATTTTATTAATGCGATTCCTCACTTTGCGATCTCTATCGGACTTGAGCATAAGGGGGAGATTGTTGCGGGGATGGTTTATGACCCGGTAAAAGATGAAATGTTTTATGCAGAAAAAGGCCGAGGGGCGTTTTTGAATGAAAAAAGGCTTCGGATTTCTGCAAAAGATAACTTTGACGATGCGGTGATCGGTGTAACTTTCCCTCGGCAAAACGATAAAGGCGAGTTTGATTTTTATAAGACATTACAAGCGGTTGAAGCCAATACAGCGGCGGTGCGCCGTATGGGGTCTTCCGTTCTTGATTTATGTTATGTGGCTGCAGGGCGTTATGAGTGTTATTGGGCGCAAGCCCTGAGTCCTTGGGATATGGCAGCCGGCTCTTTGATTGTCCAAGAAGCGGGCGGTGTGGTTACCGACCTCAAAGGCACAGGTAATTTTATGGAAACAGCTCATATTCTTGCCGGCAGTGAAAAAATGCACCGAACCCTTTTGAAACTTATTCAATAATCTTTCTAAGGGGACAGCCCCTTCAGGGCAACCTTAAGCTTGCCGTTGTTTTTTTTTGATAATAGGTTATAGTATCAAAAAAAATGAGGGAACCGGACTATGCAAAAAATCATAAAAAAAACTGCTATTTTTATTGAGATCTTATTTTGTTCAACAGTATCTTATTCTAGTAATAGCAACCATGCAGAGAGCTTGACGGGTCAAGAAGATGAGCAAAATTATTTTCATTCTCTCACCATTGCAGAGATTGAAAACATGAATCGCCCCGTTGTTCTGTCCCGTGAAGAAATGTTTGCACGTGGCCTAATTGATCCAAATCATGAACCTCAAAGCGTCACAATTGTAGATCGTGAAGGCAATGAAAGTCCTGCAACGTCCGCGGAAAGCGCACATGTTTTATGAATCATTTGGGTTTACTTGATGAATCAAGGTATAATTTTTGTTGGAAAAGAAAATCCCCTTTTTTCTTCTTAATAATCATTTTAGCTTTTACGACATATGAAGTAATAAATTATTTCCTCGATGAGGGGCAAGATACCCATATTGATATCATAAAAATAAATAATAAAGAAAAATCCCTCATTCTTTGCAAGGTCATTTTTACCGGCTACAATGAAAGGAATTGTTACGGAAAGCCCATTAAAAATATATGGGCAAAAGTTAGCCCCTCTCTTGGAACGCCTCAGGAGATTAAGTATCAATTCACAAGGGAACATAAATCTATATGTGATTCTTATATGATTGACCCGGGCTCATTTATTTTAAAAAACTTGTTTTATAAAGAAGGCTCCGGCCGAACGGATTTGAGACGATATTCTTATGAAGGCGGTAACATCACTTGGCGCCTAAAAAAGAAAGACAGTCTCTTCAGAATTAACCCGGGTGAAGTTATTTACATAGGTCATATTTATATTGCAAAAATCAATAGAGAGTGGAGAATTAGAGTTGTTGATAAATTTGATGAAGTGCAGCAATATTACAAAAATGAGTTTTCAGCGCTAAGTACAACACTACAAAAAAGACTTGTTCAATTTGACGGTTATAAAGTCGTTCATACTGAAAACTTTTGGCCTATTCATAGATAGAGTGAACACGGGTGGGTTGATTAAAGTAGTTTTAAGTAAACAGGATTAATTACCCTTTTTACATATTAGGTTTTAAACCATTGCGCGTTTTTCAAACTCGCCCAGCAGGTCATGGGGGGTGAGCTTTTTGCGATCGGCTTCTTTGGCATCGAAAACAACCTTACCGTCCGCTAACATAATGGTTCGATTTCCAACCTCAAGAGCCTGCGCCATACTGTGAGTAACCATGAGGGTCGTCAATTTCTTTGTACCCACAATATCTTTTGTCAGATTAATAATAAAGGCTGCGGTTCGAGGATCGAGAGCTGCGGTATGCTCATCGAGGAGAAGGATTTTGCTGGGAGATAGAACGGCCATAATCAAAGATATGGCTTGACGTTGACCTCCGGACAAAGAGCCGATGGGATCACGCAAGCGCTTTTCAACACCAAGGTGGAGGCGTTTAAGGTTATGGCAGAGATTTTCTCTGATCTCCTTATTGATGGCTCGAGAAAAATTGCGGCTTTGTCCTCTTTTGAGAGCAAGTGCCAGGTTTTCTTCCACGGTGAGTTCGCCACAAGTCCCCTTTAAAGGATCTTGAAACACACGGGCAATGAGATGAGAGCGCTTTGTGGGAGAGTAGTTTGTAACATCTTCCCCGTCAAATAAAATCCGCCCCTTGGTTAGAGAGACATCCCCGGTGAGAGTGCCTAAAAGAGTGGATTTTCCTGCTCCGTTACCGCCGATCACCGTAACAAATTCATTCTCATCCATGGTTAAAGACAGCCCGCGCAATACCTTTTTTTCAAGGTTTGTCCCGGCATTAAATACAACATTGAGATCATCTAGGCGAATCATGGGTTAGGACCTTCGTATTTTTGAGGCGGCTTCTTTTTTGAGCTTTGGCAAAATCATTGCAAGCACAACAATAAGAGCTGTCATGAGATTAAGATCGGAGGGCTTCATAAAGTCGGCGTTCAGAGCAAAGGCAACGGCCAGGCGATACAAGATCGACCCGATGATACAGCCGATGATGCTGAAAATGACAAGGCGAGGCGGGAGAATAACCTCACCGATGATCACCGAAGCAAGACCGATAATGATGGTTCCGACACCCATATTTACATCGGCGAATCCTTGGGATTGGGCGAAAAGAGCGCCTGCAAAAGCAATAATTCCGTTGCTAAGAGCAATGCCTAAAAGAATCATAGATTTGGTTTTAACGCCTTGGGCTTGGGCCATAACGGGGTTGGCTCCCGTGGCTCGGATCGCAAGACCGATTTGAGATTGCAAAAGCCAATAGACAACGAAACCAATAATAAAAACAGCCGTAAAACCAAAAACGAGAACTGCAACATTATGGTCTCCGAAAAAGGACTCAAAAGATGTAAAAACCGTTTCCTCGTAAAGCATGGCAATGTTCGGCCGCTCCATAATGCGAAGGTTAATAGAGTAAAGAGCCGTCATGGTTAAAATGGAGGCAAGGAGGGATAAGATCCCGAAACGCACGTTTAAATAAGCTGTGACAATGCCCGCAAGGGTTCCGCCAAAGAAAGCAATGAGGGTGGCAAGCCAAGGATTCATACCCGCAACAATCATGGTAGCGGCGATGGCTGCTCCCAAGGGGAAGCTTCCGTCGGCCGTTAGATCGGGGAAGTCTAAGACTCGAAAAGACAAGTATACACCGATGGCAACAAGGGCAAAAATTGTCCCCAGTTCAACAGCGCCAAGGAATTGTAAGAGGTTCATGCGAGCTCCATGTTTCTATAAAATAGTAAAAATCAGTTTAAGGGCTTTTTGCCCGTGATGCACGGAAAAAATGTTGTAATCCTTTGCATTTTATCTTTCTTTAGGCCAGAATGAAAAATATAGATTTTTTATAAAGGTTTTTTGGGAATAATGAAGAAATTTCTTATGCGCTTTTTAGCAACCGTCGGTTTTATAGTCCTTTTACCCGTTGTTATTCTGTTGGGGATGAAGCTCTTTCAGGCTAAAACACTGCCGGATTTGCCCTCTCAAGTTGTTCTAACCCTTGACCTTGGGGAGAATTTCCCCGAATCTCCGGCTCTTAAGGGCTTGCAACAAATTTTAACGGGCCCGACCACAACTTTCTTTGATCTCTTGAGGGCTTTGAGTGCGGCAGAGCTTGACCCTAAGGTAAAAGGTATTGTGTTGCGTTTGAATGATCCTGCTATTGGACTTGCCCAGTTGGAGGAACTGCGAGAGGCTCTCATGACCTTCAGAAAGAACGGTAAATTTGTCATGGTTTATGCAGATACTTTTGGAGATTTATCTCCGGGCACAAAGAAATATTACTTGGCTTCTTGTGCGGATCAGATTTGGATGCAACCTTTTTCATCTCTTAATTTAACGGGTATCCAAGTGGATCAGCCCTTCTTTGGAAATGTATTGAAAAAACTCGGGGTTTTGCCTCAAATTTCAACGCGTAAAGAGTATAAAAATGCCTATGCTTCTTTGACCGATGCAAAAGCATCCGATGCTAATATAGAAGCAACCACCAACCTCCTTCAACGGTTGCACGATAAGTTAATGGCGGATATCACAGCAGGTCGAGAATTATCTCCAACTGCCTTGCAAGAGGTGGCTCGTGAAAATCCTATGATGAGTGATCAGGAGGCTAAAACCAATCACTTTATTGATCGACTCGGGTATATTGACGAGTTTAAACAAGCGGCCCTTGATAAAGCATCCGTCGAGGGAACGGCGCAATCAAATGTTGACAAAAAGAATCCAAAAAATGAGCCTGCCTTTGTTTCCATACACTATTATAGCGCTCTTGTTAATGAAGCTCTTGCTCCCCAAGAAGAAAAAATTGCTCTCATTTACGGGGTAGGAGCCATCATGCAAGATGATAAAGAAGGCGGCGGTTTGATGGGGCAGTCTTACATTATGGGAGCCGATGAAACGCGTCGTAGTTTTGAAGAGGCTTTAAAAAATCCTCAGATTAAAGCCGTCGTTTTTCGCATTGATTCCCCCGGAGGTTCTGCTGTGGCTTCGGAAACCGTTCGTCGATTAATTCATATTGCCCAAGATCAAGGCGTGCCTGTTGTGGCTTCCTTAGGGAATGTTGCGGCATCCGGAGGGTATTGGTTTGCAGCACCGTGCAAGAAAATTTTAGCGAAAAATATGACTATTACGGGCTCTATCGGTACGATCGGGGGGAAAGTTGTTTTTCGTGAACTTCTTGAAAATTTTGATGTCAACATCAGCACCATGGCTGTTGGCGAAAACGGATCTTTGTGGTCTCCTTTAACGGCTTATACGGACGATCAACAGCGTCATATTGATCGAACCATGGATCTGTTATATGCGCGCTTTATAGAGATTGTTGCCCAAGGGCGCGGCCTGTCTTTAGATCATGTCGGTGAAATTGCAAAAGGACGCGTGTGGACGGGCGAAGAAGCCAAAACCTTTGGGCTCGTTGATGAGATCGGAGGTTTGAGGGAAGCCTTTGCAGCGGCAAAGGAACTTGGCGGTATTGCGGCCAAAAACCCTTATGAAATTGTGGTTTATCCACGACCTAAAACGGTTCTGGAGAACTTGCAACAAGCGCTCTTGGGAAAGTCTTCCTTTAGTGTGGTTTGGAAAAATATAACGCAACTCTTTGCACATTTTAAGCTTCTTTTATCAAGCGATGTTAAGCTTATGGCATTGGAAAACGTGTCTTAAGAGGATAGGTATTTCTATTTATTCCAAGGCATCAGGGCTAAGAGTTTTGCCATACCGCACCAGCCTGTAAAACCGGCAAAGGCCATGCCGAGGCCGGCAAATCCGCTTAGTAAAAACCAGCTTGAAGAGACAACAAACCCAAGAATAACACCCACGAGGACAATAATTCCGGCGGCAAGAAGAACTTGACGCTCCAGGGGGATGCTTTTTTTATCATTGCTTTCAACAGGGAAATTATTGTGCATCCAGCTGTCAATACCGCCTGTTAAATTATAGAGATTATCTTCTTTACCTTCTGCGCTTAATTTTTCACAAGCCATCAAAGACCTTCGACCGGATTTGCATTGGAGAACAAGGCGCTTGCCTTCGTGAGCGGGCATAGAGGGGTGTGATAAGGACACTTCGGACAGCGGTAAATTAATAGCCCCTTTGATATGGTGTTGCTTGTATTCAATGACTTCGCGAACATCTACGAGAACAACTTCTCCCGCCTCAAGCCATTTTTTCAGTTCAAGGGAAGTAACGGCTTGGATGGTGGGTTTCATGGGTATACCTATTTCAAAGAGTGTTTTATTTATTATTCGGTTAATTGTTCAAAAAGGCAATATGCTAACGGTTTTAATGTATATAAATATTGTAAGGTTTTGTTTGCTCTATTTTTTAAAAAAACATATTATAATCAATGTTTAACAGTAGAAAATATGAAAAATATTTCGATAAAATATTAATAAACGGGAATAAATCAATCAATCTCGAGTTGGCTCTAAAAATGCCTGACTTACTAGGAAAATCAAGGTGGAAATTTAAGTGTGCCGGCAAGAAAACCAAAGCATAAATTCTTGTTTTAAATAAGAAACAAGGTGGCCAGTCCTAAAAAGAGGGCATAACCGAGAACGTCGGTTGTGGTGGTGAGAATAGGGCCGGCACTAATGGCGGGATCGAGGCCAAAGCGACTGATAATAATAGGAAAAAGGGTTCCCGCAAAAGAAGCCCATAACATATTACACATTAAGGAGACTGTTAAAATGATGCCAAGGCCCATGTTGTCAATCCAAAGCCCTGCAATTCCCCCCAGAATCAGGGCGCAAAAACCACCGGTCATGAGGCTCACGCCTAATTCTTTTCGAACGGCCCGCCAAGTGTCTTCTTCTAAAAGACTGCGAGTGGCAAGGGCGCGTACAACGACGGTCACGACTTGCATGCCCGAGTTGCCCCCCATGGCCGCATTGATGGTCATCAAAAACGAAAGGGCTGTAATTTGTTGGATAGAGGCTTCGAATTTGGAAATCACGTACGAGGCGATAAGAGTATTCACCAGGGTAATCAGCAACCACCTTGTGCGCCAATAAGCCGTGGTGGAGGCAGGGGCGTAAAAATCCGATTCACCGCGTACTTTATGCATGTGAAGCATGTCTTCTTCGGCTTCCTCTTCGACAACATCCACCACGTCATCAACGGTGACCATACCGATAACGCGACCGCTGCTGCTGATAATAGGCGCCGAAACGAGGGCATAGTGTTTAAAGGCTTGAGCGACTTCTTCTTGATCCGACGTGTCCGGAAAAGCGTGGGTGTCCGTTAGCATAATATCGGATACAAGGGTCGAAGCTTCATGGCGCAAGAGCTGATTTAGGGGGATTTTCCCAAGAAGGTGATAACGGGGATCAACCACGAAAATATCATAAAAGAAAGAGGGTAACTCTTCTTGATTTCCTTTGATATAGTCACTAACTTCTTTAAGGCTCCAATGGGCGGGAACGCACACGATTTCCCGTTGCATTAAGCGCCCGGCGCTTTTCTCGGGATAGCGCAAAACACGCTCGAGGGTGGAGCGCTCTCCTGCCGGAATTTTCTGAAGAATCGCATGAATCAGTTCTTCATCCAGCATTTCAAGAAGGCTTATGGCATCGTCGCTGTCCAAGTGTAAAACAGCTTGAGCAATTTGTTTAATGCTGAGAAGTTTTATGAGTTCAAGTTGGAGAGCCGGATCAACATCGACAAGGGTTTCCGGATCCAAATCATCTTTAATGAGTTGAAAAAAAGGTTCGCGATAACGAGCCTTCAGGTGGTTAATAAGGTCGGCAATATCTGCTGCGTGCAAGGGCGCAAGATATTCTAATACAAGTCTTGCTTCGTGGCGGTCTAAAGCGTCTTCGACGGCATCCCTAAGCTTAGCAGAAACACCAAAACGCACCCCGTCGGCAGATTCATGGAGCGTACTTATCCCCTCGGGTTCTTCGTTGCCGGAATGCCCCCTGTTGTTGTCTGTCTGTTTTGGGGTATCCCCTGTTTCAGTATTCATTTATTGGCCTTTTTTTAAGAACGCTATCCGCAAACCTTTGTGGTAAAAGGAAGCATGCTTCCGCCTTTGTAGTCTTCATGGCGCTGTGCATCTACGGACGCAACGGCGGTCATATTCACAATAGCACGCACGGTTGCAGAGGTTGTTAAAATGTGTGCCGAGGCCTCAAATCCCAGTAAAATAGGCCCGATGGGCTGGGCGTCCGCCAAGGTTTTAACTAAGTTAATCGCAATGTTTGCCGCATCAATATTAGGCATGACAAGCATGTTTGCTTGTCCTTTGAGGCGTGAATTCGGAAAGTTATCCTTGCGAATGGCTTCAATCAAAGCGGCATCTCCGTGCATTTCGCCGTCAACCTCGAGATCCGGAGCGCATTTGTGGATGATTTCAACGGCTTCACGCATTTTACAGGTCGTAGGCGTGTCGCTTGTGCCAAAATTTGAGTGAGATAACAAAGCAATTTTGGGCTCCAAAGCAAATTGACGCATTTGCTCTGCGGCGAGAAGGGTGATCTCGGCAAGCTCCATGGCGTTCGGATCTTTATTGACATAACCGTCTGCAAAGAAAAAGATGCCCTTATTCATAGACATAATGCTGACCGAAGCAGGGGATGTAATGCCGTGTTTTAAGCCGATCATATCGCGAATAATTTCCAAATGATGGCGGTAGCGTCCGACGGCGCCACAAAGCATACAATCCGCATCTCCAAGGGTGACCATTAAAGCGGCAATAACCGATGTGTTGGTTCTCACAATGGTTTTTGCAAAATCAGGAGAAACACCGTTTCGTGCCATTTTATTGTGATAGGTTTGCCAATAGCTTGCAAAGCGCGGGTCGTCCTCGGGATCGACAAGATCTACCTCTTTACCAAGGCGCATACGAAGTCCGAGTTGTTCGATACGAGATTCAACCACACGGCGACGGCCGATTAAAATAGGCATGCCGAGGCGTTCGTCAAGAACAATTTGTGCAGCCCTTAAGACGCGTTTATCTTCGCCGTCCGCATAGGCAATACGTTTTTGGTGGGCTTTTGCCGCGGTAAACACAGGCTGCATGGCCATGCTGGAGCGATAAATATATTGGCTAAGGTGTTGCTTATAGGCTTCGATATCTCCAACGGGGCGGGTTGCCACGCCGGAATCTTGTGCTGCTTTGACAACGGCAGGGGCAATATGAATCATCAAACGAGGGTCAAGGGGTTTGGGAATTAAATAATTGGGGCCAAACTTAAGGTCTTCCGATTCGTAGGCATTGGCCACAATATCTGTTGCTTCTGCCTCTGCTAAGTCCGCAATAGCTTTAACGCAGGCAACCTTCATTTCATCATTAATGCAGGTGGCTCCACAGTCCAAAGCACCGCGGAAGATAAAGGGAAAGCACAAAACATTATTCACTTGATTGGGAAAATCCGAACGTCCTGTTGCAACAATCGCATCAGGGCGTGCTTTTTTTGCGACGAGGGGATTAATTTCAGGGTAGGGATTAGCCAAGGCAAAGATCAAAGGATTTTTTGCAAACTTCATGATCATTTCTTCGCTCAATACGTTTCCGGCGGAGAGTCCCAAAAAGAAGTCAACGCCTTCAACAACATCCCCCAGTTTGCGAGCAGAGGTTTCCCGAGCGTAACGGGCTTTGTATTTATCAACGTTATCGCGGCCTTTATAAATCACGCCCTTACCGTCGCAAACCGTTACATTCTCACGCTTTAAGCCCATGGTAATGAGCAAGTCAAGACAGGCGAGGGCGGCGGCACCTCCCCCGGAAGCCACAACTTTAATGTCTTCAATTTTCTTATTTACAACTTTAAGGCCGTTTGTAACGGCGGCCGCAACGATAATAGCCGTGCCGTGTTGATCGTCATGAAAAACGGGAATATTCATGCGTTCTTTGAGTTGACGCTCCACTTCAAAACACTCGGGCGCTTTTATGTCTTCAAGGTTAATGGCGCCAAAAGTCGGCTCAAGGCTGGCAATAATATCAACCAGTTTATCGGGATCATTTTCATCAATTTCAATATCAAAGACATCAATTCCCGAGAATTTCTTAAAGAGGACGGCTTTCCCCTCCATCACAGGTTTTGACGCAAGAGGGCCGATATTCCCAAGGCCAAGCACTGCCGTTCCGTTGGAAATGACAGCAACCATATTGGCTCTGCCCGTATATTCAGCGGCTTTGAGAGGGTTTTTAGCAATTTCTTCACAAGGCGCTGCCACACCGGGGGAATAAGCAAGGGCTAAGTCCCGTTGGTTGGCCATGGGTTTTGTGGGTTGGATGGTTAGCTTCCCGGGTTTTAGAGAACGGTGGTAATCAAGGGCGCTGTCGTAGAGGTTTTTATCCATAAAAGTTGCCTGTCGTTTTGTACATTAATAGGGAGAATCTATTCCAGTCTATCATATAAGAAGTCTTACTTGAAGGGGGCTATAAGGAAGTGAAGAAACGTTAAGCTTTTTTTAACAGTTTTTGTTCTATAGAAAAGAGTCTTGTTTCGGGCGAACATTTTGTGTCAAAGCAATTTAGAAATGTCCTCTTCTGGCAATTTAGAAATGTCCGCTTTAGGGGTGCTGTTATCCACAAGTCCATAGCTCACTCTCAGCCCTTA
>CAJDWK010000013.1_pt1 | contig 26182 bp, 20 predicted proteins | sample 7391621 | NCBI WGS metagenome assembly CAJDWK01 (sample SAMEA7055734, study PRJEB34461) | soil metagenome | biome: terrestrial ecosystem; feature: Peninsula; material: soil | place: Antarctica | collected 2016
TGACCTCCCTGATCTAAACCTAAAACCTTCTTCAGAATAAATCAAAAGCGGACATTTCTAAATTGCTCAACAGGACATTATCAAATTGCTCCTACACCTTCTCACATGGATTGACACTATACATACATGAATGTATGTTAACTGTACAGCTGCTTCTTTTGTGTTACCTAATATTCTCGGTAGCTCTAATATAACCAACAATAAGGAATTTTGAATTTGCTAAAGCGAAATATTGTTTCTATAAGTTCTCTTCTCCTTGCTGCGGTGATACTTTTTTTTATTTACATTGAAAAATTTCCTCAAAAGATTCAGCCTGTGGAGAAAAAAGGGGTGTCAGTTTCAGTTTTAGTTCTGGAGCCACAGACTATCTCTTTTACCTATAAATTACCGGGTAGAATATCTCCTTATCGTCAATCACAAGTTCGTCCGCAAATTGACGGTATCATTACCGCCAGACTCTTCAAACAAGGTGCACGTATAAAAAAAGGGGATCAACTTTACCGGATTGATGATGCGCAATATAGGGCAGCCTTAAACAGTGCCGTTGCCGATTTGAAGGGTGCAGAAGCAAATGGAAAAGCAGTTGAAGCAAAAACTAAGCGTTATGAATTTCTCATCAAAATTAATGCAGTCAGTCAACAAGAGTATGATGATGTAAAGGCACAGTTTGATCAAGCAAAAGCAGCCATTGACATAGCAAAGGCTGCTGTGGATCTTGCACAGGTAAAATTAGACTATACAAAGGTATATGCACCTATTTCCGGACAGATAAGCCGTTCCCTTGTAACAGAAGGGACGCTTGTCACTTCTAATCAAGAGCAAAATCTCGCAACCATTACACAACTTGATCCGATATATATTGATATGCAGCAATCCGGAACTGACGCCCTATATTTACGATCTCGTATGATAAAGAAAAAGACCATCCCTGTAAAATTATCTATCGAACAGGATTCTGAAGTCACCTATCCGCAGGAAGGCGTTTTGAAATTTTCTGAGGTCACTGTCGACGAGAGTACCGGTTCGATTGTGTTAAGAGCAGTGATTCCAAATCCCGATAGTATACTCTTACCTGGATTGTTTGTACGAGCAAGTATAGACCTTGGTAGTGAGAAAGTTATTTTAGTTCCTCAACGTGCAGCAGTACGTACGCCGGAAGGTAGCTTAATGGTTTGGATCGTTGATGAAAAAAAACAAGCTCAAATACGCCCTATTAAAATTGAGCAAGCTTATCAAGATAATTGGATTGTAGCTGACGGCCTAAAGCAAGGTGATCAAGTAATCGTTGAGGGGTATATTAAAACGACTCCGGGCACTCTTGTTTCTCCAATACCTTGGAATAAATAGAATAATGCAAAGAAAGATACGACCTAAAAAACAAGAGCAGGAATCTGAATAATGGCTAGATTTTTTATTGACCGCCCTGTTTTTGCTTGGGTAATAGCTATAATCATTATGATGTCCGGCGTCTTGTCAATATATAAATTACCAATCGAACAGTATCCGAAGGTCGCACCGCCAACAGTACTCATAAATGCCACTTATCCGGGTGCATCTGCAGAGACAGTTGAAAATGCTGTTACTCAGGTTATTGAGCAACGTTTAACGGGAATTGATTATCTTCGTTATTTCACCTCCGCTAGCGCCGACTCTTCCGCAAGCATAACATTGACTTTTGAGCCGGAAGCGGATCCGGATATTGCTCAAGTCCAAACGCAAAATAAAGTACAAGGCGCTGTTACCCAACTTCCTAATGAAGTACAAGAGCTTGGTGTCACAGTTACAAAGTCTAACGATAACTTCTTGCTTGTGATCGGCTTTTATTCTGAAGAAGGGCGTTTTTCCCAAGGCGATTTAGGGGACATACTTGTGTCTAATTTCCGAGAGCCGTTATCACGTGTGAATGGTGTTGGAAACGTAACTATCTTCGGTAACCAGCATGCTATGCGCATATGGTTAGATCCGGCAAAATTGTATAGTTATAACTTAACACCTCTTGATGTTCAAAATGCCATTCAAGTTCAAAATACCGATATCTCAGCCGGACAATTGGGCGGCTTACCTTCCATAGAAGGTCAGCAAATCAATGCCACAATTAATGCTCAAGCACGCTTGAAAACAGTTGAAGATTTTGAACGTATTGTACTTGTAGTGAATACCGACGGCTCCCAAGTGCGTTTAAAAGACGTTGCAAGATTGGAGCTCGGAGCAGATGGCTATGATCGAATTGTGCGCTATAAGCGTAAGCCTGCTGGCGGTATAGCAGTCGCTTTATCAACGGGGGCAAATGCACTGGAAACCGCAGAACTTGTTAAGGAACGTGTTACGGAATTAGCAAAATTCTTACCTGAGGGGATAAAGATTGTTTACCCTTTAGATACGACACCCTTTATTGAACTCTCTATCAAATCTGTAGTGATAACCCTTCTTGAAGCGGTTGTTTTGGTCTTTTTTGTCATGTTGCTCTTTTTGCAAAATTTTCGGGCAACTCTTATTCCGACGATTGCCGTACCTGTTGTGCTTTTAGGCACTTTTGCAATTTTGCAAGCTTTTGGCTTTACTATTAATGTATTAACAATGTTTGCAATGGTACTGGCAATTGGATTATTGGTGGATGATGCTATTGTTGTTGTTGAAAATGTTGAGCGTATTATGGCTGAAGAGGGTCTCCCTCCTAAAGAGGCAACCAAAAAATCAATGGATCAAATAACGAGTGCTCTTATTGGTATTGCGGTTGTGCTTTCTACTGTTTTTGTTCCAATGGCCTTTTTTAGCGGGTCTGCCGGAGCCATCTATCGTCAGTTTTCAATTACCATCGTCTCTGCTATGGGCCTATCTGTTATTGTGGCTCTTGTTCTCTCTCCCTCTTTATGTGCAACTTTCTTAAAAAACAACAGAAAAGACCCTAATAGCGTGCAGAAGGGCTTTTTTGCGTCTTTTAATAAGTATTTTAATAAAGGACGTGACAAATATCAAAGCACAACATCCTATATGGTATCTCGCTCTTTAAGATTTTTTATTATTTATCTTGCTCTTGTCGCGAGTTTGATAGGCGTCTTTCGGCTTTTACCCGGAGGTTTTTTACCTAATGAGGACCAAGGGTATATGTTTATGATGCTCAATACGCCGGAAAGTTCAACAGCTCAAAGGACTTTAGAGGCTGTGGAGAAGGTAGAAGATTATATCTTAGATAAACAAGCTGAGAATGTTGAACATTTATTTACTGTTGTCGGATTTAGTTTTGCCGGAAGTTCACAAAATACTGCTTTTGGATTTATGGGTTTAAAAGATTGGAAAGAACGTCAAAGACCGGATCAAAGCGTTTTTGCTATTGCCGGCGCAGCTATGGGCTATTTTTCACAGATTAAAGATGCTATGGCTTTTGCTTTTTTCCCCCCGCCAATTCGCGAACTGGGAAATGCATCCGGTTTTGACTTTCACTTAGTTGATCGTGCCGGTTTGGGGCATGATACGTTAATGAAGGCTCGCAATCAATTATTAGGCTCTGCTGCAAAAAATCAAAAACTAATGGGGGTTCGCCCCAATGGCTTGAGTGATGTGCCCCAATTCAAAATTAATATTGATAGTGAAAAAGCATCGGCGCTAGGACTTTCTTTAAGTGAAATAAATAAGACGCTGCAAATTGCTTGGGGATCAACTTATGTGAATGATTTTGTTGATAAAGGAAGAGTTAAGCGTGTTTATTTACAAGCTGATGCCCCCCATAGAATGATGCCGACAGATCTTAATAAATGGTATGTTAGAAATAGAACGGGTGGAATGGTACCCTTTAATAACTTCGCCGGTTCAAAATGGGTTTACGGGTCTCCCAAATTAGAGCGTTTTAGCGGCTACTCATCTGTCAATATTCAAGGTGCCGCAGCACCGGGAGTAAGTTCCGGTGTTGCTATGGAAGAAATTCAAAAGATTGTTGCAGCCTTACCTGAGGGAATTGGGTTGGAATGGTCAGGTATTTCATATGAAGAACGTGCAAGTGGCGCACAAGCACCGCTACTCTATGCTTTATCTATTTTTATTGTCTTTTTATGTCTTGCAGCTCTTTACGAAAGCTGGGCCGTTCCCTTGTCTGTCATGTTGGTCGTTCCTCTTGGTGTTTTAGGTGCTGTATTAGCTGCTTATTTCAAAGACCTTTCAAATGATGTGTACTTACAAGTAGCGCTTCTAACAACTGTAGGTCTTGCTGCCAAGAATGCTATTTTGATTGTTGAATTTGCAAAAGAGTTAAAAGATCAAGGTCGGACTTTACAAGAGTCTTTCACCATAGCTGCCCGCCAGCGCTTTCGCCCTATTATCATGACATCTATGGCTTTTATTTTAGGAGTAACGCCACTAGCATTTTCAACGGGTGCCGGTTCATATAGCCAAAATGCCATTGGGATAGCTGTTATTGGCGGAATGTTTGCCGCTACATTCTTGGCTATTTTCTTTGTCCCGCTTTTTTATGTTATCGTTGAAAAGCTTTTTCATAGAGAAGAGTTGAATATCTCAGATGAAAAGAAAGGTAAGCCCTGTGACCTATAAATATTTTTTTCCCTTTCTTTTTTCACTCATACTTTCTAATTGTACTATGAGCCCGGACTTTATGAGACCTGACTTTTCTGCGGCGTCAACTTGGGATCCGATGCCCGGCTATGGCATTCCTGTTGGCGAGAACAATGCAAGCACCCTAGATTGGAAAGACTTTTTTAAATCTCAAGAGCTTTGCCATGTCATTGAAATAGCTCTACAGAATAATAAAGATCTTAAGCTTGCGGTTTTAAATATAAACGAAGCCCGAGCATTATACCAAGTTGAAAGGGCTGATTTACTTCCTAATCTCAATGCTAAAGGTACCGGATCCTATGAAAAAAGTAGCGATAAAAGCTCCTTAACAGGTACGGCACAAAAAACTGAAATTTATAAAGCTAACTTAGGACTTAGCACTTATGAACTTGATTTTTTTGGAAAAATTCGCAGCCTTACGTCATCTGCTCTTAATGAATACCTTGCTACTCAAGAAGCTCGCTCAGTTGTACAAAGCACATTAATTGCTGACACGGCTAATGCTTACTTGCAACTTCTGGCAGATAAAAAATTGCTTGCCTTGACAAAACAAACCCTCGTTGCTCAACAACGTACTTATAATATTCTTGTAGAAAGTCTAAGCCATGGCCTTTCGGCAGAACAAGATGTTGCTCGTGCAGCAACGGCAGTTGAGACGGCAAAAGCAAATTTGCATCAATACAATCGTTTTGTGGCACAAGATAGAAATGCTCTTTTCCAGTTGATGGGAGTTGCAAACGATAATAATTTATTGCCTGAAACTACGTTAGACGGAAGCAAAATTACAGAAAATCTTGATCCCGGCATTCCCTCTGAAGTTCTTATGAAACGCCCTGATATTCGCCAAGCAGAACATCTTCTTCTGGCCCGAAATGCCGATATTGGAGCAGCCCGCGCAGCCTTTTTTCCAAGTATTACTCTGACAGGATCCTTTGGTTATGCAACTCAAAGCCTCTCAACACTCTTTACGAGTGGCGCAGAAGGAGCTTATAGTTTTTTGCCTCAAATCACATTGCCGATTTTCCAAGGTGGCAGAAACAGGGCACAACTTGACCTTGCCGAAGTACGCAAAGAACAAGCTATTGTTGCTTATGAGAAAGCGATTCAAACGGCGTTTAAGGATGTTTCTAATCAATTGGCCAACCGTGCAACTTTAGATAAACAGCTTGATGCTCAACACCGTCTTGTTGCTGCTGCGCAAAAGGTTTATAAAATTTCAGAAGCCAGATATAAATTTGGCATTGATAGTTTTCTAAGTGTATTAGATGCTCAGCGGGAGTTGTACACTTTTCAACAAGAGGAAATTGAGATCCAACGCAAACGTTTATCCAACCTTGTCTATCTATATAAAGCATTGGGTGGCGGTTCAAATGAGTTGGAATCTGCAGACTTATAGGGGTCCTATCCCGTAATCCACCAAACAGGCCTATGATTAAGCGTACCTCCCCCCAAACGAGCTATGTTTTTATGTCTAAAAGTTGAAGCTTAGTCCTACTAAGCCCTTCATTGTTTTTTTGTTGACAAAAGTTATTTAATAAGTATATAAAAAACAAGTGAAAAAATCAAAAAAAGAAAGTAAAATGAACCTTAATTACTACTTAAATAAAAAATCTTTTTTTATGGTGCTTGCCCTCTCAACAGCTTTATCTGCATCATCACCGGTACTTGAGGTGGACACAAGCAGCAACTCACTCCGTATTGTTAAGATTCCAACAACAGATAATGTTATAGATTTCCACTCAACAATAGACCTCTCCTCCAGAAAGCCAAGTTGCGTAAAAGATGATTCTGCCATTCTAACGGCACCTGAAAAAGAACAGTTAGTTTTTCTAAAAAGTGCCGTATATCTTGAAACAAACATCTTCAATGCCCTTGCCTATGGAAGCGACCCCATGAAAGATCGTTTTAGAACAACACCCCTTGCTTATCTTATTCCAAAAGATGTTGTGAGAAAATTCTATTTCCAAAGAAGTCATTGGAAACGGTCAGATTACGAATGCAGTTACGCCCAATATAACACCGTTACAGATAGAAGTTTTGATCAATACGTTGATGAGATCTTTAGCACTAAGTATTTTGGAATTCCTGAAGATCAAGCAGAGAGAGCAGTACTTTTTAGAAAGTGATTTTAGCTTCCTTTCTCAAAAAAATATTACCTCTGTATTTACTGCCGCAAAAACCATTCTTAAAGCAACAATCAGGGATGATAATATCGTCATTTTTGGAAACACACCCTACTTTGTTGGGCGCGCTCTGCAAATGCTTGCCGAGGAAAATCCTGAGATAAAACGTAATATTATTATCCTTCCATTTTCAGGATCACCCAATCGTGTGCGTCCCAACAACTTCCCCAATAACAATGATATCGTAACATCTGAGAATCTTGCTCACTTGAAAAAACGCTTGCATGTCCACGGACTCATGGCTGATAATCCGGAGCTTTTGACAAAAGAAACTTATTTTGTTGATGTTATTGCCTCCGGTTCCGGTCCTGCTTATACCATTGAAACAATCCTAAGAGATTTCCAAGAGCAGGGCATTAAAGAGACGCCAAAGTTCAAAATCATTGCGTTAAATCAATTCACATTTGAAGATGATGACCCCCGCCATGAATCCATTGCATCCAAAGAAGCAAAAGACGGTGAAGAGTTGACCCTTAGCTTTCCAAGCAAAACCGAAACACATTTTGAGATACCGGCTCAGGTAATTTATATGCCGGGGCACGGTACTTTTGATAATCTCCCCGATCAATTTACATTTCTGCGTATGCTGCCTAAGTACAATGCGGCATTTTGGAAAGATGAATTTGATCATCTTATTACATCCGAGCCTACTTTTATTCAAAAGTTATTGATCGAGCATTTTGATATAAACATCAAAGCAAGAATAGAAGCAGACATTTAAAAATAACAACCTCACGAACCTCACCTTGATAAAAAAACCAATATAGGGAAGGTGGAAGTCATTTACCTCCGGCCAAGCCGGAGGTTTGAGACGCTTCGCTAGAACCGCTAAAAGCGGTTATTCATACTTTACTTGAAAAAGTTCAATTGACTTAGACGCTGATCTTCTTTTTCCTGATGTTGGATGTATTTTCTAACAGCATTTTCATTGAAACCTACCGTTGAAACAAAACATCCTCTTGCCCAAAAATTTTGACAAACGAAATTACGCTTCACATTGCCGAAGTGACGAGCAATATGCATAGCACTTTTACCTTTCAAAAATCCAACAATCGTAGAAACAGATGACGAGATCATCAACCGTCAAATCACACGTGTTAATGCATTAATAGATGAGTATTCAACTATATTAAAATTCTCTGCAATCGGAGGAGCTCTTGGACTTCAATACTACTTCAGCGCTCCATAAGATACCCCGGGTAAATCCGGTGAGTTCCGTCGCATCTGTTGACAAAACCATATGAGATTCTTTTATCAACGGTAACCGTTTCAGGCCTTCCCTATTGATTAAAAGCCTTCCTAAAAAGGCCTTTGCGGCAATTCCATCGCGCTTGGTTTTGTTGCATGATGGCAGTTCCGGTCAAGAATTTTTCCGTGAATAATAGGCATTAACCTTTTTTAGAGCAGTTTTCAACGATCTCTCCTAAACATTGTAGCTAATAAATGTCGGACATATTCGGGGCTGCTTGGGCGAGATCACGGCCCTGATCCGCAGAAGCATTATCCCTAACTTTAGGAGGTTCGACAGAAACCGCAGAACGTTCGGATACAGAGCCCTGTCCTTTTTGCTTAACATTTTCCTTTATGTCTTTGTTAGATGCATTTGCAATATTCTGCTCGTCTTTCAACGAAACAAACTGCAATTCTGCCCCCTTATCATCCTTAACCCTATCGGGGAGATGTCGTATCTCTCCTGTAAACTGTTCCAGCAAGTTCCCAATGGACGCCAGCAAACGCGCTGAGGATAAATCTTCCGTCGCATCAGAGGTGATCAATGTCCCTTTTGCAAGGAAGTATTCGTGGCTTGCATCCAAAATATCGATAAAGCTGCGTGTTCCCGTATCAAATTGTTTCATATAAATATCACGAACGGCCTTTTTAGACTCGACAGCCCCTCGCAACGCTTCCGATTGGGCCCTTGAACTGATAAGTTCTGCATAGGAAACTCGGACTTCTTTTTCAGCACGACGTAGTTCCTTGCGCTTACTATACTTGGCCGATGCCATCTTGGCACGAAGCTCACGACGCTTTCCGATATCTCGCCCTCCCTTAAAGACATTAAACGTTCCAATGAACTGACCTGTGATATTGGTACTCAAACCTGATTTTCCGCCAACGTCATAATCTTTTCTGGCTTGCAATTGAAAGTCTATGGTGGGCAAAAAGGGAGAAATTGTTTTATCAAACTCTGCTTTGGCAACGTCTTCTGTTGCTCTGGCAACAACCACAGAGCGATTTAACTTAAGAGACATTTCTACGGCTCTTTGAACCGTTTCAGGTATCAAAGAGTTATTAAACTTTGGCGTTTTTAGTTTTTGAGCTTCGGCGCCGACAACTTCTTTGAAATTAGCATAGGCCGTATCAAGGTCGCCTTGGATATCGCCAACCGCTGCTTTGGCATCATATAAACGAGAAAGAACATTCTTTTCATCACCGGAAGTAGCCTTACCGCCCCTAACCAGTTCTTTAATTTTTGAAAGAATCCCCTCGTGTGTTTTGACATTTTCTTTTGCTAACTTCACAAGGCGTTCAAAACGCCTCACGGCGATGTACTTATCAATCACACTAAAAGCAACTAGAATTTGAGCTTCCTCAAGATTTTTTACGGATTGGTGCAGTTCCTTACGACTTTTTTTAATATCATAGGGTGTTTCAAGGCCGTCAAATATTTTTTGATTCAAAGTAACAGAAGGATCATAACGATTTTTCGTTTCACTTCCCCTTGTATCAATTGAGGCAAGAGAATTCTCACGATAAGCCTGTTTAACGTACTCTTTACCGACTCCCGCCTTTAAATCAAGGCTTGGAAGATAGGCACCGACAGCTTGCGTCACCTTGTGGGTTGATGCGTCTTGTTCAGCCTTTTGAATAAGAATTTCAGGGTTCGTAGACAAAGCTTCGGACAGAGAAGAAGTTAAGTCGGAAACGGTTCTCCCCGGCATTACTGTTTTATTTTCACCCGCGTGTCCGCTTGTACATATGAAAACCAATGTAATTGAAGCCATTGAAACCAATGTGTTTTTTAATATATCCTGCACCTGTACGACTCATTATTAATGGGAACATAACGCCATACTAACAAGAAAAAGATTAAAATTAAATCAAAATATATGTATAATAAGGATAATAACAACTTTACAGGCAGACCGATGGAAAGAAAAAACCTTTCTACTGAAGATTCCAAGTCGGAAAACATTGCAAAAAAGCAAAAAAATGCCCCCCCGTCCTCCTACGACGGTGATTTGCCCTCTAACGAAAAGCCCCCGGGCGCTACACGGTCTAAAAAACCTGTCGCAGGCAACCCGAAATGGGATTTAACGGAAGCGGCTTATGACGATCCCCTCTTAACGTGCCTTGAAACCCTAACGAAATTATTAGGTCAACCGACTTCCGGTAGTGCGTTAAAAGCAGGACTTCCCTTGGAAAACGGCCTTTTAACACCTGCCTTATTTGTACGTGCTGCAGCGCGGGCCAACCTTTCGGCAAAACTTGCTCATAAAAAACTGACAGATATCTCTCAATTTACCCTCCCTTGCGTTTTAATGTTACAAGGAGACAAGGCGTGCCTCCTTGTTGATGCCGACCCTGAAAATAATTCCTACGAAGTTATCTTCCCTGAAACAGGACGGGGCGCCGTGGTTCTCACGCAAGAAGACTTAAAGTCTCTATATGCTCATGTTTGCATTTTTGTTAAAAAAATGTATCGCTATGACCAGCGTTCCATTGACCTTATTGTTGATAAGCCGAGGGCTTGGTTTTGGGGAACCATTAAAAAGTCATGGCCCCTCTATATACAAGTTGCCTTAGCTGCCGTTTTTATTAACTTGTTTGCCATTGCAAGTCCGCTTTTTACGATGAATGTTTATGATCGCGTCGTTCCCAACAGCGCTATAGAAACCTTGTGGGTTCTGGCCATTGGTATTCTACTTGTCTTTTTGTTTGATTTTATCCTCAAAACATTACGGGTTTATTTTGTCGATACTGCGGGTAAAAAAGCAGACATTTTAATGGGTTCTCGTATTTTTGAGAACATCATGCAAATGCAGTTGTCCTCTCGTCCCCTTTCATCGGGCGGCTTTGCCAACGAGGTACGCGAATTTGAAACCTTGCGTGAATTCTTTTCCTCGGCAACCTTGGTTGCCATGATAGATCTTCCCTTTGTCTTTCTATTTCTTCTTATCATTTATTGGATCGGTGGGCCGGTGGTTTATGTCCTCATGTTTTCTATCCCTTTAATTTTGGGAGGCGCCTTTCTCTTACATACCCCTTTAACAGCTTGGGTCAGACGTACTTTTAGAGAAGGAGCACAGAAACACTCCCTCTTAGTGGAAGCCATTTCCGGCCTTGAGACAATTAAAAGTTTTGGAGCCGAAGGACGCATGCAACGAAATTGGGAGCGTTTTGTAGCAGAATCTGCAAATTCTTCTAAAGCCTTAAAATTTTTTGCAGCCCTTGCCATGAATTATTCGGCTCTCATTCAACAAATGTCTTATATCTTTGTTGTCATTGTCGGCGTTTACCTCATTGCTGAAGGAGAACTCACCATGGGTGCCTTAATTGCAACCTCTATTCTATCGGCAAGAGCCCTTGCTCCGTTAGCTCAAATGGTTTCTCTCCTGACACGATTTAATCACTCTATGGTTGCCCTAAAAGCCCTTGACGACATCATGAACTTACCGAGCGAACGGCCAAGAGGAAAAGCCTTCCTTCACAGACCGTCCCTTAAAGGTGCCATTGAATACCGCAATATTGACTTTTCTTACCCGGCTCAAGAAGACCTTGCCTTGCAAAAATTTAGTCTAAAAATTAAGGCCGGAGAACGCCTTGCTTTCTTGGGTCGTATCGGATCCGGAAAGTCAACCATAGAACGTCTTACCTTGGGTCTTTACACACCTCAAAAGGGTTCTGTTATTATTGACGGGACAGATATTCGACAAATTGATCCGGCAGACTTACGTCACAACATCGGATATGTTCCCCAAGATATTTATCTTTTCTTTGGCAGCGTGCGTGAAAACATAACCTTTGGAAGCAGAGACGTTGATGAAGAGGATTTCATGCACGCGGCAGAAATTTCGGGAACCCTCGATTTTGTGCGCCATCACCCTCAAGGTTTTGATATGCCCGTGGGTGAAGGAGGCTCAATGCTTTCCGGCGGACAGCGTCAGGCCATTGCCATTGCAAGGGCTTTGGTTCGCAACCCTTCTATTTTCATCATGGATGAACCGACGGCCATGATGGATAACGCTTCCGAAGCACGTCTTACAGCAAGGCTGAACGAATACTTAAAAGACAAAACATTCATCCTTATTACCCACCGCGTTCCTTTGCTACGGCTTGTTGATCGTCTCGTTGTTCTTGATAGCAGTCGTTTGATTGCCGACGGCCCAAAAGAGAAAATTATGGAAATGCTTAATAAATCTCAAGTTAGATCTGCAAAATAAGGTTCCTGACACATGTCTCAATTTAAATTTAAAGATGACGGCCTTGATACGGATTTTATGCCGGACATTTTAGCAGCCGACCTTAAAAAAGAAAGCCAAATAGCCCCCCTCCTTCTTCTTACAATCGGTTTAACATTTGTCATCCTTATTATTTGGGCTGCCTTTTCTGAGATTGACGAAATTACCCGAGGCGAAGGCACGATTATTCCCTCAACAAAACTACAAGTCGTTAATCATCTTGAAGGAGGTATTATTCAAAGCATCCATATCAACGAAGGCGATATTGTAGAAAAAAAACAATTACTCCTTAATATAGACAACACAATTGCACAAGCTCGCTTTAGTGAGGGTCAAACCCTGTACTATCGCTTTATTGCAAGCGTTGCAAGATTACGCGCTCAAATTTCCGGCCAACCTTTTATCGTTCCCCAAGAAGTGCAAGAAAAAGCACCCTTAGAAGCCGAAGATGCCGTACGCCTTTATAACGCTCATTTAGAAGATTTAAAAAGCGACCAACTTATTGCCGACCAAGAAATAGAACAAAAACAACAAGAACTCAACGAGCTAACATCGCGAACCGAAGAACTTACTATGCAACGGTCTCTTATTAGCGAAAAAGTCGAAAAAATAGCCCCTCTTGTCAAACAAAAACTTGAACCGGAAATTACATTAATCGATCTTAAAATCAGAGAAAGCGAATTGCGCTCGGAGATCGCTTCTTTAAAATCAAATATTGCCCGCGCAAAAGCCGCTGTTCTCCAAGCCGAACAACGCGCCCGTCAAGTCCCCATTAAATTTAAAGCGGAAAATTGGAATGAATTAAAAGACGTCAACAACAAACTTGCCTCTGCCAAGGGTTCTTTTACTTCTGAAGGGGATCGCTTTTCAAGAACGGAAGTGCGCTCTCCCGTACGGGGTATTGTGAAACAATTGCTTGTCACAACCGTTGGCGGGGTAGTTAAACCCGGGGAAGACCTTGTTGAAATCGTCCCCTTAGAAGATATGCTCCTCATTGAAGCAAAAATTAATCCGAAAGACATCGCTTTTTTACGTCCCGGCCTGCAGGCCTCTGTGAAAATAACAGCCTATGATTATGCTGTTTACGGGGATTTGAAAGGGGAACTTATCCGAGTCAGTGCGGATTCCATAACAGATGATCAAGGCAATGTTTTTTATAAGGCTTATTTAAAAACGGAAGGAACCATTCTTTCAAAAACAAAGAAAGTGCTTCCCATTATGCCCGGTATGATTTCCTCCGTTGATATTTTAACAGGCAAAAAAAGCGTTTTAAATTATCTCCTTAAACCCATTTTAAAAGCAAAACAAAGAGCTCTGACAGAAAGATAAAAAGAAAAAATAAAGAGAATCTGTAAAAAATCTTTTTTTTAAAAAATATTTTATTTTTAAAGTTTTGTTAACAAGTTCACGCAACTATTAAATAATAGACTTTATTAAAACATTTTATAAAAAGAACGATAATGAAAAAAATAATCCCTTTGTTTTTAAGCATTTCCCTTCTCTTATCTCCTTCTCTTGTGTTTGGACGCAGTGCGGCTGACGTCATTTTTTATCATTATAGAACAACACCGCACGAAAATAGTGATCTACCTAATAATACGGACTACTTTCCTTTGTATCCTCAAGAGAAAGAAATTGCAGGCTTCCCTACACCCGTTGCTAAAAATGAGACGGATCTTGCAATTTTGCAAAGATATTATGAAAGCGTTGCAAATGCGTATGAAGAAGATCTAAAGAAAAGCCTTAGACCGAAACTTGCAGATTATAAGCTTAAAATGACAGGGCAACAACAAAAAATGCATCTAACGCAAGCACGACTTCACATCGGTAAAAATCAATTTGCACGTCACCTAACAGAAGGCCGAGGAGAAACAACAGGACAAGATCGCATAGAGCAAAAAGCACGCGTTCAAGCCATAAATTATTATAGTTCAACCTTTAAAGAACTTTCAGAGAATCTTGCTCTTACAGAGAAAAAAGCAGATTTTTACCGCGAACTCGCAAAAATTAGCGAGGATCTGTACAAAGGTGAGATCCACTAAAAATCACCCGTACAATCCCTTCAGAACCGGCTTTGTTCAAAATAGTTAGATGCCGTCAAAAGCAACCTATGCAGGTGTCTTTCACAAGAAACCCCTCTCTTTTATGCGGCAGTCCTTTTGATAGGCGGGAGGACGAGATAGCCTCTGTTAAGATTTCATAAAATTATGTTGTAATTCCTAAAAAACAGGAAAAAACAATGACATACACTCAGCGCCTAAGCACATATCAGCGGGAAAGCATTTACAAATACCTCTTTAAGTTTTCAAATATTTATGTCAGAAATGAGCATTCCTCTCGCCGTTTTGTTGGAGGTGTTTTGCGGATGGCTAGAATTGGTGCGCAGTAGCGCCTCCTACCGAGAGAATATGGCCGTTGGAATGGGTATAAATATAATTTTTATTGTCTTGAGAGATAGGTGAAATCAGAAACGGACTTGCAATATGTTTCCTTTAAAAAATAGAGCGCGACAATGACGGAAAGACAAACAAGTCCTATTAATCCGTTGAAGATAAACCGATAATCTATCAAGGCCGGAGACCCTGATCCTGCCGAATTTGTAAGCGCCCAACTTATCACGGGAGCATTTATCGCCGTTAAGGTTGTGATTGCCATGTTGTTTAAACTGAGGCTTGCTGCTAAGTAGGGTTTCTTGAATTGCTCGGACATCATGGCAAAACTAACACTCTGTCCAGAAGCCCCTAAGCCTAATAGGAGGAAAGAAGCTCTTAGCATATTAATCTGATCGGCGTAGACAATACCCGTAATGCCGAAACTACAGGCTAGTGCAGCAATTAACAGAGCCGGCTTTCGTTTCTGTGTAAAATCGGAAAGCCACCCTAAAAAGGGACAACCGAGAGCGTAGCCCAACCAGGAAATCGTTATCATGAAAGAGGCGTCTAACGATGAAATGCCTTTTAAGATTAAGAAAGACTTACCTTCATTTTCAGATAAATATTCCAAAGAAAAATAAAGCAGCGCAGAAATCAAAGCGATATACCAAGCTTGTTTCTTTGAGAAAATATGTCGAATTGTTTTAAAGATGCCTTCGGGTCTCTTTAAAACAGTATACTGTCCGGACTTTTCCTTATTATTCTTAACAACCGATAAAATAGCTCCGCTTAATACAAATCCAATGATGCCCAAGTAAGTAAAAAGAAGCCGCCAATCGATATCACCGCTCTTGGCCAGAACCTCAAAAGGCCCTGCGGCAATCATCGGACCCATAGTACCGATAAACTGCGAGACACCGATAAGAAGTCCTCGATTTTTTTGAGGAAGCCAGTCATAAACGGCGACAAGCAGACAAATAAAACCGAATGCAGAACCAAAACCGGTTAAGAACCGGAACAGAGCGGCATAAATATAGGTATTCGCATAGGCAAACCCAATAGATGCCGAAGCACAAATAAAAGCACCGGCAAAAAGGGATTTTTTTAAACCGAATCGATCGACAATAAGGCCGACGGGAACCTGCATAATAGCGTAAATAAGAAGGTAAAATGTAGAGCTCAGCATAGAGAATTCGATTGCCGATAAATTCAAGTCATACATTATAGGATGTTGAAAGGTTCCAATAACAGTACGCAGTAAGAATTCATAAAGAAAAAATAAGGCACACATGAGCCATATTCCAATTCCTTTTACCGTATATTTTAAAACCATTATTTTTATTTAACTCAAAAAATCTTCGTCTTGCTGTTGATTCCACTTTTCAATGGCATTTTCAGCGCGTTTATCATCAAGAAAAGAAGCAACTTTAAAAAGAGGAAGCCCCTCATGAATCAGCGGTGTGGTATTAATTCCAACAATAATACCGTCCCGCGGAGATTTGACTACCAAACTATCATCTGTTCCAAAAGGATCGGATAACCTTCCAAGTTTTTCTCCTTTCTTAATAATCTGACCAAGAGATGTGTCAGTGTGCAAAATACCTCCGGCATGGGCAATGATCCAATTTTCTTCTTGCGAGAAAATAGGATGTGCATCTTGCCCACGGGGCTCATCAAGCATCTTTAAATAACGCATACTATTTTTAATGCCGTTAAAGCCGACCGTGATAGCATTTTCGTCAAATCGCATTGCTTCCCCGCCTTGATAAACAATAAGCGGAATGCCAAGATCTTCTGTTGTTTGCCTTAGTTTATTTCCTTCTAAGGTCACATTTGTCACGACAGGTGAGCAAAATGCCTTTGCAAGACCGCGCACCTCACGGTTATCGAAATTGCAATAGACTTGCGGCAAAATATTGTGATTCGGTCCGCCGGTTTGCAGTTCTATACAGTAGTCGGCTTTTTTTAAAAGCTCTTGTGTAAAGATATCGGCAAGTCTTTCACCATATGTTCCCGTTCTTGATCCGGGGAAACTGGCTGCAACTGATCCTCCACCGGGAAGAGGTCTCGGATAATGCGTGAGCCCGTAAACATTCACAACCGGAACCGCAATGATTGTGCCGCTGATTTGATCTGCACTTAGGGAATCTACGACTCGGTTAACAATTTCAATCCCGTTAAGTTCATTCCCGTTTAAGGTTGAAAATATCAACAAGCAAGGCCCTTCAGATTTACCGTGAACAACACGTATCGGCATAAACATCGGCGCACAGGAATATTGTTCCGGCATAGGAAGTGCAAAGTTTGCTTGCTCGCCCGGTTGTATAAGCGCATTGCAGATTTGGAGTTTTTTATTTTTCATATATTTTTTTTCAGATACCCAGAATAAATGTGGATTATGAAAACATAGTATATGATTTCTTCTATTTATTCAATGTTAGGGTCATATTCGACTAGAGAGCGCGGACAAAGCCTCCGAAAAGAGGGGGGAGGGACAATGTAAATTCTTCTGAAAGAGGTAAAAACATGATAGTGTTCTAAAAGTTTAACAATAGGCTTCGTTGTCATGTTTAAAAAACTTACCTTTTTAATCTTTTTAGCTTTTTTCCACAATACGGTATTAAGCACACCTCTTTTAATCGGGATTGTTGGCGGAAGCGGCAGCGGCAAAACAACTCTTGCTCATAACATCGCCGAAATTCACAAAGGAGCCGTCACCATAATCTCCCAAGACTCTTATTACAAAGACCTGTCGCACCTTCCCTTAAAAGAGCGGGAAAAAACAAATTTCGATGCGCCCGACTCCATTGATTTTAAGGCTATGCTACAAGATATTAAAGACCTCAAAGTGGGCAAAACTATTCAAAAACCTCTCTATGATTTTTCGACCCACACACGCCAAAAACAAGGAGAAACCCTTTCTCCCACTAGTATTATTATTATTGAAGGTATCCTCCTTTTCACCCATAAAGAGCTGCGTGATCTTTTAGATATCAAAATTTTTGTAGACGCTTCCCCGGAAGAACGGCTGCTTCGTCGCATCGATCGCGATATAAAAGAACGCGGCCGCACCTTTCACTCTGTTCAAAAACAATACCTTGAAACCGTCGCGCCTATGTATGAAGAATATGTCCTCCCCACAAAAAAGTATGCAAATATTATTGTGCCCAACGGTAGAGGAAATACAAACAAGGTTGCCTTAGAAATGCTCATCTCTAAAACGAGTGCCCGTCTTAATGAAGGTAAATTCTAAAAAAGGTTAATCAAAAAACAGCTTACTTATTTATTTTCCTTTTTCTAAATTTCAATTTATATTCATAGAGTTAAAGATTATACCGCTGGAATTTTTATGACTCAGACGCCTTTGTGGGCTCCTTCTAAAGCCCAAATACAATCGACCCAACTTTGGCATTTTCTAAATGACCGTGCGGCGCAGTTTCATTTTCCTCCCACTTATGAGGCTCTTTATGATTGGTCTGTTCAAGATCTTGAAGGGTTTTGGCATAAAGTTTGGGAATTCTGTGACATTATGGCCTCAAAAAAAGGAACCGTTGCCTATAAAGCAGCCCCTCGTTTTCAAGATAGTCAATTCTTCCCGGAGGCTCGTCTCAATTATGCCGAAAATCTTTTAAAATATTCCGACTTAGAACGAACGGAAACGGCAATCACTTTTTGGTGCGAGGATTTGATCAAGCGTACGCTTTCTCACAAAGAACTCTATGCACAGGTGAGCCTGATGGCTCAGCACTTCCAAACTCTGGGCATTAAAAAGGGAGATCGAGTGGCCGGGTTTTTGCCCAACCTCCCTGAAACCGTTATTGCCATGCTGGCAACGTCAAGTCTGGGTGCTGTTTGGGCTTCTTGTTCTCCGGACTTTGGCGTTCAAGGCGTTTTAGATCGCTTCGAGCAAATTCAACCTAAAATTCTTTTGACGGCCGACGGCTATTTTTACAAAGGAAAAACGCACGATAAATTAAAAGATGTTCAAGAAATTGTTTCAAAACTTCCATCGGTCCGACAGGTCATTGTAATCGGGTATACGACACTGCAACCCAATATCGAATCTCTTGAAAAAGCGATATTGTGGGATCAAATTATCTCGACCTATACCCCGACAATCTTAAAATTTACGGACTGCGCCTTTGACGATCCCCTTTTTATCATGTTTTCATCGGGGACAACGGGACAACCAAAGTGCATCGTCCACGGGGTTGGCGGGACATTAATCCAGCACTTAAAAGAACATAAACTTCACGGAGATGTTCGCGTTAATGATCGCGTATTTTATTTTACAACCTGTGGTTGGATGATGTGGAATTGGCAAGTTTCAGCTCTTGCCTGCGGCGCCCAACTGATGCTTTATGACGGCTCACCCATGCACCCGAAAGCCGATATCTTATTTGGTTATGCCGAATCGGAAGAATTCACTTTTTTTGGGACATCGGCAAAATTCATTGACGCCCTTCACAAAACGGGGATTGAGCCGAAGAAAACACACACCCTTAAAACCTTAAGAATGATTGCTTCCACAGGATCTCCCCTTGCGCCGGAATCCTTCCAATATGTTTATAACAGCATTAAAACCGATGTCTGCCTTGCTTCTATTTCCGGTGGGACGGACATTATTTCATGCTTTGGGCTCGGCAACCCGATAGCACCTGTTTTTGCCGGTGAGCTTCAAACCAGAGGCCTTGGCATGGCCGTTGAGGTTTTCGATGAAGACGGTGTTTCCGTTATTAACCGACGTGGCGAATTAGTCTGCACAAAACCTTTTCCTGCCAAACCCGTTGGATTTTGGAATGATCCGAAAGGTCTTAAATACCACAAAGCTTACTTTGCCTCCTATAACAATATTTGGCACCACGGGGATTTTGTCGAGATCACCCCCCGACAAGGCCTCTTTTTTTACGGTCGCTCCGATGCCGTTCTTAACCCGGGCGGTGTGCGCATAGGCACGGCAGAGATTTATCGCCAAGTTGAACAAGTTTCCGATGTTCTCGAAAGCGTTGCCGTCGGTCAAGAATGGAAAGGAGATGTCAGAGTGATTCTGTTTGTAAAATTACGCCCTAAAACAACTTTGAGCGAAGACTTAAAAAAAGAAATTTGTAAAAAAATCCTCATAAACACAACCCCACGCCACGTGCCTGAAAAAATAATCGCCGTTGCGGACATCCCCCGCACCATGAGCGGTAAAATTGTAGAACTGGCTATACGAGATACCATTCACAAAAGGCCTGTCAAAAATAAAAACACATTAGCTAATCCGGAGTCTTTATCTTTCTTTGAGAACGTGCCAGACTTGGCGAGTTGAAAGTTTTTTAACAAACACCTGAAAACAAATAACAAAAAACCGTCGACTGAGTTTTAAATTTTAATTCCAACGGTATTTTTACCGTAAAAGGAGGTGCGTCTTGTTCAATCGTTCCATTCAAATTTGTGACAAACTACTTCGTCGCTATACACCCGACCCATTCCTTTTTGCCATTCTTTTAACGGGAATCTTGTTTTTTGCAGGCCTCTACATGACACCCTCCGGTGCAACAGACATTATTCGCTATTGGGGTGACGGATTTTGGGGGCTTATCCCCTTTACTCTGCAGATGGTCATGGTTCTTGTAGGCGGATATGTAACAGCTGTTTCACCTCCCGTCCAAAGAATTCTCATTTCTCTGTCAAAAACTGTTCGCACGCCGGGTCAAGCTGTTATCCTTGTTACGCTAGCGGCTACCCTTGGTTGTGCACTAAATTGGGGGTTAGGATTAATTGTCGGCGGTATGATGTGTCGCCATGTCATTCAACAGGTTCCAACGGCTAATTTCCGCTTACTTGTCGCAGGCGCTTACAGTGGTTTTCTGGTATGGCACGGGGGTTTTTCAGGCTCTATTCCCTTAACACTCGCAACACCCGGAAATTTTTCAGAACAACTGGTAGGGGGCATTATTCCCGTTCAAGAAACACTTTTGTCTCCTTTGAATATCTGTGCCGTTCTCGGTTTATTTATCCTGTTGCCTTTGACAAATTTTTGGTTATCTCGCCAAGAAGACATCAACCCTGTTTCTGTGCCGATTTTTGAAACTGAAGACCTAAAGACTGAAGACTCTCCCGCCCGCCGTTCTTTATCACCGGCAGAGAGGCTCGAAAAAAGTCGCCTTGTCTCTTACGCAATTGCCGGATTTGGCGGGGCTTATCTTTTGATACAAGGGTTCTCCGGAAAGCTGTCTTTAAATCTAAACAGTCTTAACTTCATCTTTATTTTTTCTGCCGTCTTTCTACATAAAACCCCGGAATCCTTTATCAAAGCTATTTCTGAAGCCGCCAAAAAAGTAGGGCCGATTCTTTTACAATTTCCTTTTTACGCCGGCATCATGGGCATAATGGTATCGTCTAACCTTGCAACCGTTATTTCCGAAGCTTTTGTAACGATTTCAACGGCAGAAACTTTTCCGTTGCTCACCTTTTACAGCGCCGGGTTGGTAAATATTTTTGTCCCTTCCGGCGGAGGGCAATGGGCTATTCAAGCCCCGGTTGTCCTTGCAGCAGCTAAAGAAATCGGGGTCAATATCCCTCTTGCTTCCATGGCTGTTGCTTGGGGAGACGCTTGGACAAACATGCTGCAACCCTTTTGGGCTCTTCCGCTATTGGCCGTCTCAGGATTACACTTAAGAGATATTATCGGTTATTGTCTAGTCGTGCTTCTCGTTTCCGGCGCTTTTCTCTCAAGCCTGTTTATCCTCATGGCTTAGACGGGCTATACGGCAGGATCTGTTTCTATAGAACTTGCTAATTTTGACGAAGCATTCTATAGTAGAAATCATCAATTTAAAGCTGCACACTTTCTATGATTATTATTTGCCCCACATGCTCTAAGCGTTACCTTGTTGAGGATGGCTCCATTGATAAATCCGGGCGTCAAGTGCAATGTATTGCTTGTAATCATACTTGGTTTTTCAAACCGACCCCCGAGGCAAAAGAACTTGATCAAATACACCTTGATCTCATCGGTGCCGGGACTTCTGCTGTAAATGATAACAACGGCGTAAACCTTGGCTGGCTCCTTCTTTTTATTACAATTTTTATTTTAGCCCTTGGTGCTTTTGTCGCAAGGCAACCCATCATGCAATTTTGGCCCGTTTCCCATATTTTTTACCAAACCGTCGGTCTTGGCCCTGCTCCTTCCCAAGAAGGCCTGCGGTTCGATGATTTACGCCCCATGATTGAACCGACGGAAGAAGGCCAACGTCTTTTATTAACGGGAACCATTATTAACGAAGGCAATGAAGTGCGAGAAGTGGGTACCCTTCACGTGATTGTGAAAGGGGATTGCGCCCAAGCCTCGTGGTGGGAGCGCCATATTAATACTTACCTTCGCCGTCAAGGACAAGATCAATGTCGCCTTGATAAGTGGACTTATGAACCCAGTGAATCAAAGATTTATCCCGGTGAGCATGTGGCTTTTGAGACATCATCCGCTCGTTTTTTCCAAGGGGCTAAGTCCATCCAAGTTCAATTTTAGATAAGCGTTCTTTTAAAAAGTCTTAACTTTAGAAGACCCAAGATCAACAGAAACATAAAGAGTAAAAGAAAAGCCATGACAGCCGACGACGCCTCCCCTAAAAAATTTTTCATTGATCCCGATGCCCGAGTTTTTGGAACTCAAGCAGGAGATTTATCCGCTTTTTATCAAAGCGAATTCGCAGAACACAAAGCCGTTGTTGATAAAACCCTAGCCTCGCTTGAGGATGATTTTATCCGCCTTTATGAGGTCTGTTTAAATGCCGTACAACGAGGTAATAAAATTCTCTTTTTTGGAAACGGCGGTAGCGCTGCCGATTCTCAACATTTAGCAACGGAATTGACCGTTCGCTATAAAGAAAACCGCCCTGCTATTCCGGCTCTTGCTCTGACAACGGACACCTCTGCCCTAACCGCAACCCCTAACGACTTTTCCTTTGAGGTTCTTTTTAGCCGTCAAATAGAAGCTCTGGGTCAACCCGGCGACGTTGCTCTCGGCATTTCAACTTCGGGCAAAAGTCCCAACGTAATCAAAGCCCTTAAGGTTGCCCGAGAATTAGACCTCATTCCGGCCGCCCTCTCCGGAAAAGACGGCGGAGATTTAATTGGCTTGGCAAATCCTCTTCTCATTGTACCGGCTCATACAACGAGCCGTATTCAAGAGATGCATATTACTCTTGGTCAAATGTTGTGCGGCGCCCTTGAAAAGGGCTTGGGACTCGTAGATTAACCATGAAAACGTTAACCTCCTCCGACGCAATAGCTCTTCTTAAACAGTTGTCAACGGTACGTGTGCTCTGCATCGGTGATGTGATGTTGGATCGCTTTTTATACGGAAAGGTTGATCGCATTTCTCCTGAAGCCCCTGTGCCTGTTGTACACGTTTCACAGGAAATTGAAATGTTGGGAGGCGCCGGAAATGTTGTGCAAAACATCACAAGCCTTGGGGCTTCCGCTCACTTTGTTTCCGTTATCGGAGACGATACGGCAGGGACAAAAATTGAAACGTTGTTAGCCTCTTTAAAAACGGCAACAGCTTTTTTTGATAAACAAGCCCATCAGGCCACAACGGTTAAAACACGTATTATTGCAGAACGCCAACAACTTGTGCGGGTAGATCGTGAAAATTCTTTATCCCTTAACGAAGAGCAACAAAAAAAGCTACTCCACACCATCAAAAACACCCTTAATAAAAGCGATGTTGTAATCCTGTCCGACTATGGCAAGGGTGTACTGAATCCAAGTCTTAATGCTCATATTATCCGAGAAGCCCGAGCTCTCGGTATTCCTGTGATTGTGGATCCTAAAAGCACCTGTTACGGGGACTATGCAGGCGCGAGCTTTATTACACCGAATCTAAAAGAATTCCAAGGCGCTTGCCAAAGGGCCAAGGCGGGTGCGGGCGAGAAAACAAACGGTGATGACGAAATTCGTCAGGCTGCACAATCTCTCATGAAAGTTCATGATCTAAAGGGTCTCTTAGTAACCCGAAGCCAAGACGGTATGAGCCTTATTGATGAAAAAACCCATATCCACATCACAACCAAAGCTCAAGAAGTTTTCGATGTCTCCGGTGCGGGTGATACGGTTGTAGCTATCTTTTCTCTTGCAATTGGAGCCGGTCTTTCTTCAACTCAAGCTGCCCGATTGGCCAATGCGGCAGCCGGCATTGTGGTTGGTAAAATTGGAACGGCAACGGTAAGTCCGACTGATTTAATCAAGGCTCTTACCCGTAAGGATAATAACGCAAACAATAAAGAATTTGATATAAACACGCCTTCTTGTACACATTCCCATACTTCTTGGGAGGATGCCTTGACGCAAGTATTGCAATGGCGCGCCGAAGGGAAAACAATAGGCTTTACCAACGGGTGTTTTGATATTCTTCACCCCGGTCATACGACGCTCTTAGCCAAAACCAAGACTCAATGTGATAAGCTAATTCTAGGCCTCAACAGTGATGCTTCCGTTACAAAACTCAAGGGGCCGACACGTCCCGTCAATACCCAAGATTCCCGTTCTCAGGTTCTTTTGGCTCTTGAAAGTATTGATCTTGTTGTTGTGTTTGACGAGGATACGCCCCTTAACCTTATAAAGTATCTTAAACCCGATCTTTTAATTAAAGGTTCCGACTACACCCTTGACCAAGTCGTCGGAGCAAAAGAAATAGAACAATGGGGAGGTAAAGTCTGCCTTGTTGATCTGGTACCGGGGCACAGTACGACCGATACAATCAGGCGTTTCAAACCCTCTGCTTAAAAAATCTCTAAGTAGAATCGGTTCTGTCGCCTCTGTGGCGTTTTTCTTCGGTATAAGAAGAGTCTACTTTTTAAACCACTTTATTTTTTAAGTAAGGGTGTTACCGCGCTAAATTTTTTTCTTGAGCAGATCACCCTTAAGGCGGATGATTAAGGAACAGAAAACGAGAGGTTATTTTAAAATTAGATAGGGAATTCCAAAAAGCCTATTTGAGACCAAAGCAAATTAACGTGACGGTGCTTACAAAATAAAAAAACTTAATATAGAATTAAAACATACAACTTATAAAAAAGGTTTGTGCCCTATTATCGATAACCGTTAAAAACAGGAAGAATAGATGTTTATTCAAAAACAGATTCAATATTTGCGGGAATTTTTTCGCCTTGAAGCTGCCAGTGGAATTCTTTTAGGGTGCGCGGCTTTTCTCGCTTTGCTTATGGAGAACTCCCCTCTTGCTTCTCTATATAATGCTTTTTTAGAAATTCCTGTTACCATACAAATAGGTGCCCTTTTAATCAATAAACCTTTGCTTCTTTGGATCAATGACGCCCTTATGGCTGTGTTCTTTTTCTTAATCGGCTTGGAACTTAAAAGAGAAATATTAGACGGGCAGCTGTCCTCCCGAGATCAGTTAGCTCTTCCTATCTTTGCCGCACTTGGCGGTATAGTGGTTCCGGCTTTAATTTATTTTGCCTTTAATAGCGATGATCCCACTGCTATTAAAGGTTGGGCCATTCCTGCAGCCACGGACATTGCTTTTGCTTTAGGCGTTCTAACATTGTTGGGAAAACGTGTTCCGGAGTCTCTAAAGATTGCTCTTGTTGCCATTGCTATTTTGGATGACCTTGCAGCCATCGTTATTATCGCCTTTTTTTATACGGATACCCTTTCTCTCTTATCTCTTTCAATTGGTTCCGTCACCCTTGGTGTTCTGGCCACTTTAAATTTTAAAAACATTCAACGCACGGCCGTTTATATTATTACAGGCATTGTTTTGTGGACGTGTGTTTTAAAATCAGGGGTTCATGCAACCCTTGCCGGCGTTGTTTTAGCCTTGTTTATACCTCTAAAGCCGGCATCCAAAGATGGAAAATCTCTTGCAAAGAATATCGAATATAAATTACATCCTTGGGTTGCTTACGGTGTTTTGCCCATATTTGCTTTTGCAAATTCCGGGGTTTCTTTGCAGGGTTTAAATATGAACTATTTGGCTCATCCTATTACCTTGGGTGTTTTTTTTGGTCTCTTTGTCGGTAAGCAAATCGGTATTACTCTTTTTACAAAAATAGGGTGCGCTTTAAAAATGCTTCAGCTCCCAAAAGGATCGTCTTGGTTGCAGTACTATGGAATGTCCCTTTTAACAGGTATCGGCTTTACCATGAGCTTGTTTATCGGCACTCTGGCTTTTGAAGATCCGGAGCATCAACGTTATGTCAGGTTAGGGGTGTTAAGCGCTTCAATCTTGTCAGGTGTACTCGGATTTTTGCTATTACGTTTTTGCAAGGCATCCTCATATAGGGATCCCTCCGTATTGCAAAGTTAAATTGTGATACCAATCCGCTTTTAGGTCATTGTTTGCAATCATATATCCTTACTCCCTTTCTAATCTACGGATTCAAAAAAAGGTTGAGAGATTATATGTTTTTTAACCTTCTATTAATATATACATAGTATTAAATAGTAATTATTTAACTTCAGCCCGATATCCCGCTTGACTCGGCAGCACAGATAAAAGTAATCGACTCACAAAGCCCATCTTAACTGGATAAAAAAAGCCCCGAGCTTATATGGCTTGGGGTTTCCAGTTGTAGGGGAGCAGGTCGTCGAGAGA
>CAJDWK010000014.1_pt1 | contig 26114 bp, 26 predicted proteins | sample 7391621 | NCBI WGS metagenome assembly CAJDWK01 (sample SAMEA7055734, study PRJEB34461) | soil metagenome | biome: terrestrial ecosystem; feature: Peninsula; material: soil | place: Antarctica | collected 2016
CTTGTGAAATATGTAGCTGTTACGTTTACAGATGAAAAATATATAAAAACCAGGCAACGGTATGTGGAGGAGTTGAAATCTAAAAATATTTTTTCAGAAATTTATTCACTAGGACCGGAGGATATTTATGAAGAATTTTTAAAATTCCACAAGGGATTAATTGATAGTAATCCGAAACTGTATGGCTACTTTATTTGGAAGCCTTATGTTATTTATAAGATTCTCAAGGATCTCGATGACGGAGATATATTAGTCTATGGAGATGCCGGAAACACTACTCCCGGATCAAAGGAGGAATGTCTTGAAAAATTTGACATTGTAAAAAGGGTAAAGAATGGGGCGAAAATTATAGCCTGCCGCGAAGGCTGGAATATCCGGTGGATCAAAACAGATCTATATTTCCGGGTTAAATGGTATGCTATTCTATATGCTTTTAAATTCATGCCTGCTGCCAATAGGATTGTAATTCAAAAAGATGCAAGAACAATTTCCTTTGTAAAAGAGTGGTTGGAACTGTGCACAAAAGATTATAGAAATGTAGATTATTCTCCATCGAAGCTTCCCAACATGCCTTTTTTTATTGAGCACAGATGTGATCAAAGTGTTTTAGCGCTTTTATTTCATAAATATAACTGTAAGAGAGTGGACTTCGGAAATGTTTGGCTGGCCAGCAGGCTCAAGTTTTAGCCCGGTAAATGAAAAAATGAGAGTCTTTAAACTGTTTATAAAATATATTATTCGCTTAGGCCCTCTGAATTTTTTTGATTATTTGTATCAAAGATTTATTAAGAAAAAAAAGTTACTTCAGATAAAAGTCCCCGGCCTGGGTGACACAGTTGCCGTTAGAAATCACACTTCAGATATACCTTTATTTGCAAACATTTTCATGCTACGCGAATATAATGTACCATTGGCGGAGCCGGTAAAAACAATAATTGATTGTGGTGCAAATATTGGTCTCGCTTCTTTGTATTTTATTTCGGAATTTCCAAATGCCAAAATTATAGCAATAGAACCTGAAGGAAATAATTATCACCTTTTGAAACGTAATCTGAAAAGTTATAAAAACGTCACATGTATTAATAAAGGTGTTTGGAGTACAAGTACGAATCTGGAAGTAATTAATACAAACCATGGTAACCATGCTTTTATGGTAAAAGAATCAGCCATTTCATCCGAAAGATCTATTAAGGCAATTTCAATAGGCGATATCATAAATGAATTCCAACTATCAGAAATTGATATTTTAAAAATTGATCGTACTTTTATTAATTCCATGAGAGAAAACAAAAAAGATTTAAACCTTGTCACCGGAATTGTTGCCTTAGCACATAATCTTGGTCTCAAAGTCGTTGCAGAGGGTGTGGAACACATAGAAGAATTAAAACTACTCAGAATTATGAGTGTTGAATACATTCAAGGATATTATTTTTCCAGACCTCTTTCTTTCGAAGCTGCGTGCTATTTTCTTACGGAAAATCAAATTTCCGCTCTTACAGAGAATCAAATTTCCATGACTAAAGCAGTATGCTAGACTAATAGGATTAAGTCTATTCTATCCGCCTCGGTCGGCACCATTAGTTAATTGAAGGGATATTAACCAAGCAACGGCTCCTTAGCAAGGAGAGGTCTGTTACTCAACATAAATAAAAACGTCTTTATGTTGTTGTTGATTTTAAGATATCTCGGATTTCTGTGAGCAACTTTTCTTCAGGTGTCGCTTTTTTCTTTTTTTCATCTTCTTTATGCAACCTAATAACATAATTAATCACAAAATAGATAACCGTTGCAACAATAACAAAAGAGATAACGCTATTCAAAAACAAACCGTAGTTGACAGTGACAGCGCCGCATTCCGTTGCAGCTTCAAGGCTATCATAAGGCGGTGATACATGCCCTCTTTTTAACACCAAGAACCAATCTTTGAAATCAATACCGCTCACAAGAAGTCCAAGGGGCGGTGTGAAGACGTCTTCGACAAGGGATTTTACAATGGCCGTAAAAGCGGAACCAATGATGATACCCGTCGACATATCAATGATATTGCCTCGTAATAGAAATTTTTTAAAGCCGCTTAACATAAGATAATTTCCTTTCTTAAGAGGACTATATATCAAACTCCTGTTTGAAGAAAAGGAGGAATATAATCATTACATATTGGGATAATTTGGCCCCCCGCCCCCTTGAGGCGTTACCCAATTAATATTTTGTGTGGGGTCTTTAATATCGCAGGTTTTACAATGCACGCAGTTTTGTGAATTAATCTTGAGGGATTGAGTGCCTGTGCTTGCATCAGTGATAATTTCATAAACGCCCGCAGGACAATAACGTGTTTCCGGCGCATCATATCTTGCAAGGTTAATATCAATGGCCGCGTTAGGATCTTTTAAAAGCAAATGACAGGGCTGATTTTCCGCGTGATTTGTCGAAGAGTAAAAGACATTTGAGAGACGATCAAATGAAATTTTTCCATCGGGTTTAGGATACTCAATTTTTGGGGACTCTGCTGCCGCTTTTAGGCTTTCATGGTCTTTATGATGACCTAAAGTCCACGGTGATAAACCTCGGGTAATATAAGTTTCAAAGGCTGCATTGAGAAGACCGATGCCCAGCCCCCACCTAAACCCGGGGCGAATGTTCCGTACTTTGTAAAGTTCTTTACCGACCCAACTTTCTTTCAATTTTTGATCATAAAGACCAATTTTGGCGGCGCTTTTATCTCTCAAAGCCTCAAAGGCTACTTCTGCAGCGATCATCCCCGATTTCATCGCTGTGTGTGACCCCTTGATTTTAGGGACATTCAAAAAACCGGCGGCACATCCTATGAGGGAACCTCCGGGGAAAGTCAGCTTGGGAACGGATTGCCAGCCTCCTTCATTCAAAGCGCGTGCTCCATAGGCAACGCGCCGCCCCCCCTCAAAAAGAGGTTGAATTTTGGGGTGATGTTTAAAGCGTTGAAACTCTTGATAAGGGTTCAAATGAGGGTTTTCATAATCAAGGCCGACAACAAACCCGTAAGCCACTTGGTTATTTTCCATATGATAAAGGAAAGAACCTCCGTAGGTTTTGGCATCCATAGGCCAGCCAATCGTATGAGTAACTTCTCCTTCATGGTGTTTTTCAGGGTTAATTTCCCAAATTTCTTTTAAACCGATTCCGTAAGTCTGAGGTTGACCGTCTTTAAGATCAAAGCGTTCAAAAAGCTCTTTCGTAAGAGAGCCCCGGCACCCTTCGCCCAGCATGACATGCTTTGCCGTTAACCGGACACCTTCTTCATATTGGTCGGTTTTATGTCCTTCATGATCTAAACCCATGGGAACGGTCTCAACGCCGCAGACCTCTCCTCTTTCATTGAATAAACAAGCGGCAACGGCAAATCCGGGATAAATTTCAACCCCCATTGCTTCAGCTTGCCGAGCCAACCAGCGGCATAAGTTGGCAAGGCTAATAATATAATTATCTCTATTATGCATTTGAGGCGGTGTCGGTAAGTTGAACGCGTTTTTTTGTGTCAGAAAAAGGAAACGATCCTTTTTGACTTTAACCGTTAAAGGGGCTCCAAGTTCTTGCCAATTAGGAATAAGTTCATCTAAGGCACGTGTCTCAAACACATTACCCGACAGAATATGAGCACCGACTTCAGAGCCTTTTTCAAGAACGCAGACACTTATTTCTTTTTTATGCTCTCGGGCAAGTTGTTTTAAACGAATGGCGGCGGACAACCCCGCCGGGCCTGCTCCCACAATCACAACATCAAACTCTAATCCGTCACTCATTTTAATACCCCTGTTTTTAGTATTCTTTTCATCCTATCATATAGAAGGGCTTTTCAAAATGTCCTCTTTAAGCTTTAATAAGGAAGATAAAATAGGAAACCTTTTAATGCTCTCACTTGTTATTGTTACCCATGGAAATCTTGCAACAGAATTTGTAAATGCCCTCGAGCATGTTATGGGACCTCAAGAAAAAACCTTCGCCTTTTGCATTCATCCCCATGATGATATGGAAAAAAAACGCGAAGAACTCCTCGGGCTCTTTAAAGATGAAGAAGGAGATGACGGCGTCGTTGTTCTAACGGATATGTTTGGAGGAACACCTTCCAATCTCTCTCTTTCCCTCTTGGATCGAGCAAATGTTGAGGTTATTGCGGGAGTCAATCTTCCCATGCTCATAAAACTAGCCAGTATTCGCAATAAAACAAGCCTTAGTGAGGCCGTTGCACAAGCCCAAGAGGCCGCGCGAAAGTATATTAATGTAGCCGGAAAACTCCTCGAGGAGTCTGCATAGCACTCAATGAAAAAAGAAGAAACACGTTTATTTGAACTAAAAAACCTCAAGGGAATTCACGCACGAGTTGCCGCGAAAATCGTTAAAACGGCCGAACCTTTTGACGCAGAAGCAACTCTTTCTTATCGGAATACAACGGTTCCCTTACTCTCTATTATGGGGTTACTGATGATCTCTGCCAGAAAAGGCGCACGGGTGAAAATTTATGCTCAAGGCCCTCAATCCCAAGAGCTTTTTCAAGCTCTCTCCGATCTTTTTGAGAGAAAATTCGATGAGGATTGAATGAGCAGCTTTATATAACAACCACTATATCCGTATCTATTTGCACAACGGCTTGCCCTTGGGTGTAGGACGTATAAGTTTCTCCGCCATCAACCACAGATCCGCTATCAACCCAGCCACCGCCTTGCAACGTAACCGTATTATCCGCATCTCCGTCTATGCGCACGGTATTACTTGTATCGGAAAGATTCAAGACGTCAAGAAAGTCCAAGCTAAGATCTCCCGTATTATAACTTAAATCAATACCTTCAAAGCCTTCAAGAGCAGACTCATTTAACGCTGATAAATCAAGTAGGCCGTCATTATCCCAAACCAAGATATCATGACCGCTGCCGCCGTCAACCTTAAAGAAACTAGCATCGGCAATATAAACAGTATCATCACCGGCACCCCCATAAATAACATCGGCACCGCCCTGCGGAATAAAGGGTATCATTACCCTGCGCTCCAATGATGTTATCTGCCCCTACAGTCCCTGTTATGATATCATCTTCCGATGTCCCCAGAAGGAAAGAGTTAGAACTATACTGATCACCCCCGAAAACCACGTAGCTTATTCCGTTTTGAGAATTAGTAAGAGATCCGCCGATAATAATATCGGAAAATCCATCTCCGTTAATATCTCCGCCACCGGAAACAGAACCTCCGTCTTGTGTGCTACCGGTAAAACGAAAGCCGTTGATACCGTCTCTAAGTTCGACAGCAGTAATAGAATCTTCAAAATCACCACCATGCCCATACATCAAATAGGTTGAGTTACCGGAGGGAGAACCAATAAGAAGATCAGCATATCCGTCGCCGTTAAAATCTCCGGCAGAAGAAACAGATACCCCCACACCGCCACCTGTGATTGCAAAGCCATTGCTACCGTCAAGGCTTGAGAGCTCAAGAGAATCCGCATAGCCGTCCGCTTTACCGAAAAGCACATAAGAAAGACCGCCGGAAGACCCTATAATCAAATCTTCAAACCCGTCCCCATTAATATCTCCGGCACCGGAAACAGACCAACCGGAATTATCACCGTTATCAATACCAACGAGTTTAAAACCATTGGTGCCGTTAAGATTCTTGAGTTGCGTAGAAGAATTATATCCGTCCGCACTCCCGAAAACCACATAGGATCTCCCTGCATCAGTACCGCCGCCGTCATTATATGGAGCACCAATAATAATATCATCATATCCGTCACCGTTGATATCTCCGGCAGATGAAACGGAAAAACCGGATCTCTCGCCACCGCTTCCCGTAAGTTTAAATCCATTGTCGCCGTCAAGGGAAGAGAGTTTAAAAGAAACAGGAAGCACTTTAAGCTCTACCGTCGCCGTATCAACGGCTCCATCAGTATCGGAAACCGTATAGTTAAAAGACGCATGTCCGTTATAACCTGCCGTCGGTGTAAAAACCAACTCACCGGCCACAACAGAAACGGTACCGTTTGCCACCGCAACAGAACCCCCGCCTTCTGTGATGTCGCTTCCGTTGACCTGTATAATGCTAAGAGCATTTCCGTCGGGATCCGTATCATTGCCTAGAACATTAACGCTTAACGAATTACCTTGAATCAGAGAAAAGACACCGTCATTAACGGCATTCGGATTATTATTAAGAGGTTCTATGGTGATAGTTTCTTGAAACTTAGCAAAGTTAAGAGATATATTAGGCCCGTTATGAATGCTGATAGTCTCCCTGGAGGAATGATCTACACTCGGCCTATCTTCAAAAACGTTTGACTGAGAAAAACTTGGCAAAGCACTTAATTGCCTACCGCCATAAAGAGGCCCGAGCTCAATAGCGCCCTGTGTTATCTTGCCGTCCTCTAAGATTTGTCCTGTTAATTTGAGATTGGACTCGGATGCATTTCTTAAAACAGAATAATGGCGTTGATGAACCTCCGCCCCTATAGAATTCTGGCCATGGTGTTGATGCAATTCCTGAAAGTGCTGTTGTATCCCCGTAGAATGCTGACCGGAGTCGGATTGAGATTGGGGCTGTGTTCCCTTTTCCTCTTTAATCTTGGACTGACTATCAGAGGTTTCTTCAGAGAAACGCTCGCGGGGCACACTAAATGTTTTTAAACTAAAAGCATCTAAATCCTTTTGGAGACTCCCCGGTAGCCCGACTCCTTCATTTCGAAAGAGAGGTAAAGAAATATTCTCTACTTTTATATTAAAAATGTTTGACATAAATTTATCAAAGAACATTTTAAATTACCACTCAAAATCAACTATATATCTTATTATTCAAAAAAATAAGTTTCTATTTGGTTAATTTTCGAAATTTTAATAAGAAAGAAAATATTTGATTTTTAATACATCACCAAGTCATTGACAAAAAATGATTTTTTAGAGAAAAAGCTTCTAAATTCAGATACTCTTCAATCAATACATGAGGCTCTTAAGAAATTAAAGTTCGGTAAATTAATATTTTATTAGCAAATCATAGGCAAATTTTTAATAAGTAGAGGCACATCTTTAATAACGGATCCTTAATGAACCTTTATAGATCTGAGTAATTCGGTAACAGGGGGACATATGCCATGATGACCACTCCTAAAAAAACTCATATTCTTTTTTTTCTTTTTAGTATTACTTTATTTTTCTTACAGCAAAGCAGTGCGTCACGACATCTCTTACGTCTTACAGAGGAGGTACAACCAAAGCTACGACTTGTCACCTTTGACGGCGGCGGTATGCGAGGTATTATTTCCCTTGAAATAGCAAAGGAAATTGAACATCGTCTTGGTTGGGAGACTCTATCCGACGGTGTGGAATGGTTTGCAGGTTCTTCTACGGGCTCTATTCTTGCAACAGGTTACGCCAATAGCGTTTCTTCAGCTCACCTTAAAGATATTTATGTGGAACACGGGCCTAAGATTTTTAAGAAAAGTTGGTGGCGGCGTTTTTGTTCTTTTGGGCAAGAGCTCTACGATGACGGCGCGTTTGTGAGTGCCCTAAAGGAGCATTTTACAGATAAAACCCTTGGGGATTTAAAGCGGGATCTTGTTGTCTTATCTAATGATATTGAAGGAAGTGAAAATAGAGCCCCCGGCCCCGTTGTCTTTAATTCGGCACGTCTTGAACACCAAGAGATTCCCCTTTGGACTGTTCCACGGGCAAGCTCTAGCGCACCGACTTATTTTAAACCCTTTTTCGGTTTTGAAGGTTATTCTCTCATTGACGGCGGCGTCATTGCCAATATGCCAGCTCAAACAGCGATTTCAGAAATTATATCTCTTTACGGAGATGATAATTATGGAGCCGTGCGAGATAACCTTAAGATTATCTCCATTGGAACAGGAATCTATAACGCAACTTTAAGCCGCCAAGAATCGAGCAGTATGGGCTTTTTAGATTGGGCTCCGCGCATTACAACCACAATGATCCAAGATAGTACAAAGCTCCAAGTGCAAAATTTACAAAAGCTTCATCGGCGAAACTTTGTACGCCTTGATCCCGTCCTCGAAACGCCTATTCTCCTTGACGGGACAGAGCCTAAAGACTTTGAGGATATGCAAAAGGTTGCTTATGATTATATCAACAGTGATTTTGGAAATGCTCAAATAGAGCGCGCCGTGCTTCTTTTAAAAGAAGAGGAAGAATAAAAAACGGAGTTTCATGATCGGTATAAGGGCGGTACGGCTAAGAATATTTTATGTCCGGAGAAATGCCTAAATGGCATCCCCAAGGGGATTCGAACCCCTGTTGCCGCCGTGAGAGGGCGGTGTCCTAGGCCTCTAGACGATGGGGACCCAGACATGAGTTATAACTACCCTACTCCCTTTGAAGTTGCAAGAGTTTTTTTTTGAGTCTCTCTATTCTCTTGCAATATTTCACTTCAAAAGGCAGAAGACAAATCAAAGTCTTAGGCGCTTTTTTTAGAATCGCCGGTAATTCCGGAAGTTGTAGAGTACTCGAAATGAAAGACCTCGTCGGGATAAACAAGTTCACGGGCTTTATGAGCTGCTTGAGCGGCTTCTGAAAAACCGCACAGGATCAATTTTAACTTGTTATCGTAAGTCGCAACATCTCCTACCGCAAAAATACCTTCCTCACTGGTTTGTGCCGTTGTCGGATCAACGGAAATGTGGCTTTTATCCAAATTAAGCCCCCAACCGGCAATAGGGCCAAGATTCATGGATAAACCAAAGAAAGGCAGAAGATAGTTTGCTTCAAGGGAACGTTCTTGTCCGTCCATATCAATAACTTTAATAGCCTCTAACTGACCGTTAACCCCTTCTATGCTTGACAACTGATACGGCGTTACAAGTTCGATGCTCCCTGCGTTATGCAGAGCATGAAGCTTATCAATGCTATCGGGGGCCGCACGAAATTTCGACCGGCGGTGAACCACATAAATCTTTTTCGCAACGGTTGCCAAAGAAATCGCCCAATCAACGGCAGAATCTCCGCCTCCGGCAATGACAATGCTTTTATCTTGGTAGATATCACGCCTGCGTACAAAATAATGAACTGATTTTTCTTCAAAAGTTTCAATGCTCTCTAAAGGCGGTTTATTAGGGCCGAATGCACCGACACCTGCCGCAATAATAATAATTTTAGATTGAAGCTCCACTCCCTTTTCCGTGACAACCATCCAGCGATAGCCGTCTTGGGGAACCTCAATCTTTTGGACTGTTTTGACTTGATCACCAAGATGATAAACGGGATTAAAGGGACTTGCTTGCTCTTTAAGGTTTTTAATAAGATCACCGGCATTAATACTTGGAAAACCGGGAATGTCATAAATAGGCTTTTCAGGGTAAAGAGCCGTGCATTGACCGCCGACTTCTTCGAGGGCATCAATCACGTGGCATTTCATTTTCATCATCCCACATTCAAAAATCGTAAAAAGCCCGACGGGTCCTGCGCCTATAATGACAACATCAGTTTTTGTCATATTCTTATTCCTTAAATGAGTTGTTTTATTTTGATCTAAATTTATTTTTACTTGAAAAGATTTTAAAAATGCTTTTTAAGTTACCTCTTCTTTAACATAGGTAGACATAAAATTGCAAGGATTGCCATAGCACTACTATAGAAAAAGGCATTCTGCAGACCGTATAACTTAGCCAGATTACCGACAATGGCATTGGCTAGAAAGATCGCAGAACCGGCTGTAATGTAATAAATACCAAAAGCCGTCCCGCGATTAGCCTCACTGGAAGCTGAGGAAATGGTGGCTGTTAAGAGACTTTGATTGATTCCCATTTGCATTCCCCAGAAAGCAGCGCCTACGAGAATAAATGTAAAGGAAGTCGCAAAAGCAAAAATCGTGTTTGCAAAAAGCACAATGGAAAAACCAATTGCTAAGAGGTAACGGTGATCAAAACGGTCAAATAAACGCCCCAAGGGATAGGCCACCAACATTGCGAGGGTATTTTGGGCAATCATAATTGCGGGACCGACAGTCGCAACCTTTGCAATTTCTTCCCCGCGTAAAATCATAAAAGCACCGCTATAGGTTGCCATACAAAAAATAAAGGCAACAAATAGGAAACGCCAATAATCCATGGGTAATGTTTTAATGTGATAAAGGGTTAAATGATGTTTCGCTTTTAAGGGATTTGCTTTTTCTTTTTGAGCAACCTTCGTATTATCTTTAACCATGAAAAGAATAAAAATAAGGGCAACAAAAGGAGAGATAGCGGCAAACCAAAAAAGCTCTTTAAAATCATTCCCCGTGCTTTGAAGCCAAAGCAACGTTGCAATGGCACCGACAGTCGATCCTATCATCCCCAGACTTTGACGGAGCCCGTAAGCAGCTCCCAACTTTCCTCGGGGTGCAGAATCACCGATCAAAGCATCCCTTGGCGGGGCTTGAAGACCGTTGGCAATACGATCAATTCCACGAGAGATAAAGATCCCCGTAATGGTTGAAGAGACGGCAAAAATAGGACGTGCAATACACGTTAAGGTAACGGCAAGAACAAGGAGGGGTTTCCTTTTACGCATCGCGTCACTGATAACCCCGGAAAATATGCGTGTAGTCCAAGAAATAAATTCAACAATACCTTCTAAAACACCAATGCCTAAAGCCGATACGCCAAGGACTTTTGTCAGATACAAGGGAGAAAGGCTAAAAATAATAACTGTCGACACATTCATTAAAAGTGTCATCAAGCCAATAGCCCAGATACTCTTAGGAAGCGTAAACGCCTCAATTTTTTTCATACTTTCAATGCTCTGGAAAGACTTCACAAACAAGATTTTATTATACTCAATCGAGACAATAAAACAAGCAAATTATTACCGGAGTTGTTCTAGCTTTCTTTCTAAAGGCTTCATTAAATAACAAGCCAACAAAGCAATAAACAGGCCGACGACAATGACGGAAAGGCCATAGGTATAGGATTTGGGAGAATAAATCACATCCTCTTCCATAGTGGCACGCGCTCCTTTATCCATAAAATAACCGATAAGGGGTTGGGAAATAACGCCGCTTAACATACACATCATATTATGGATACCGGATGACATGGCCGTACGTGAATTACAGTTCAATTCAGAAACGGCAGAATAAGCCAAAAATTGCCCGCCAAGACCAAGGCCGCAAAGAAATAATAGGCTCCCAAGTGTCCACAAATCAGGGAGAGGAAAATAAAGCATGACGGCAAAATTGGTAGCAGCTATAGAGGCGGCAAGAAACAAGGATTTTCGGTAACTTTTGAAATAAGCATGGATAAAAGACCATAAAGGCGCACTAATACCGATCCCCAGATAAATCAGCCAAGACATGTCCGCCGCAACAGCGCGATTTACACCGTACATATCCTCAATGTATGAGGCTCCCCAAAGGTCGGAAAAACCGCTCAACGGTAAATACATTGCAAGGCCGTAAATACCTATAACCCAAGAAAGAGGCTCCTTTACAATTGCCTTAATAGACGCAATAATATGCTCAAATTCCTCCTTAAAGGATTCTTTGGGATGTTGTAAATCGGAAACACGTACATCCTTTACAATGAACCAAGATAAAAGGGCAAGGACTCCCCCGGAAGCCGCCAGAAGCTCGAGGGCTGATTGCCAACCAAGGACATCCAAAAGGTAAACCAACGGAGAACCTGCAACTTTTGCACCCAAAGTCCCGGCAGCCAGAGTCAGGCCTACAAACAACGGCATTTTCTTGGGATCAAACCACAAAGAAGCAACTTTGACGTTACTTAAAAAGGCAAAGGCCGATCCCACCCCCATTAAAAGACGCGCAAGGCTCAAAATAAACGCATTAGAGGCAACGGCAAATAAAAGGACGCCGACAGAACACATTAAAATACTGGCGATGACGGGTAGACGCACCCCGACACGATCAAGAATCACACCGGCCGGAACCTGCATAAGCACATAACCGATGTAATAAAATGACATAATACTGCCCAAAGTGGCCGCATCAAAATTATAAGCGGTCATCAAAGAATCGGTGCAAGCATTGGGGGAAACCCGAAGAATAAACTGAAAGAAATAAAAGAGGGCAACGCTGAACCAAATCAGGAAACCTTTTTTGAATTTCTCGGTTGCATCCATTTGGAGGATCCCTTCTATTTTTGACAGACTCTTTTTGGCATTCATCATACAAGTACCTCTTATGGTTACACTTTCCGGCTGTTAACCTTTTCATTGAAAAAAGGCAATCGCTAAAAACATAGGCTTACCCTTGATCATAGAATCCACGTTAATACTTTGTAAAGGATTTTTTCATACTTTAATAATTTTTAACTTTTTCATTTACCTCCCGAATCTCCACGCGCCTTTGAAATAAGACAGTTAGTCAAAAAAACACAACACCCTGTTTTATATAGCTTTTTTACAAAAGAAATCTTTTTTTAAGTCTACGTTTCTTTAAAAAAATTACCTTAATAAATTTCTAAAATTTTATATAAAAACGATACTAAACAGTATCTCAAAAATAAATAGTGATGTTTACCTTTTGTTAACTTTATATTAGGTGTTTTTAAATCATTAAATAGTAATTTAAAATGAAGAAATTAGGAAAAAAGCTACTTAAGAAGTTCATATTAAAAGACAAGTATCGCGCTAAAAAACAGGATTATAAAGAAAGAAAAATGCTAAAGAAATTACGAAGAAAATATCTTAAACATCGAACTGTCTTTAAAGATACTCTTATGACATATGACTGTGGAATTGAAAAATCTTCGCCCCTTGACGCTAAGACGGACGAAAAACTTGAAAAGAAAATTTTAAAGCTTTTCGGCGTATTGTTACAACTGATTGTTTTTTACCTCCCTCTTATTAATATGATTTTTAGAGGTAAAGCTATACCCGGTATTATTTCTTAATATTTTTTGCTTTTCTATCTTCTTTCCTATCAAAATTGTCTAAAATACGTTATAAAATAAACACAACAGAGATAGGCCTTTTTCCATATGTCCCTTAAAACCCACTTTGAAAATAACGACAAACTGACTTATCCTTTTAAACGTATCTGCCTTAAACTATCCGGCGAGGCGCTTATGGGGGATAAAAGTTTTGGTTTGGATCCGACGATCGTTTCACGGGTCGCTGATGAAATTAAGCAAGTGCACGACAAGGGCGTTGAAATGTGCATTGTTATCGGGGGCGGTAATATTTTTCGCGGCGTGATGGGAGCCGGCCAAGGAATGGATCGAACCAGTTCGGATTATATGGGCATGTTGGCAACGGTTATTAACGCCCTTGCCCTTCAAAATGCACTCGAACGTATTGATGTTGCGGCTCGGGTCCAATCGGCCATTCCTATGGAAACAGTTTGTGAGTCTTATATTCGCCGTCGCGCCTTGCGTCACCTTAAAAAAGGTCGAGTGGTGATTTTTGCAGCCGGTACGGGAAACCCCTACTTTACCACGGACACGACTGCCGTTTTGCGCGCCTCTGAAATGAATTGTGACGTCCTTCTTAAAGGAACAAAGGTTGACGGGATTTACACCGCAGACCCTTTTAAGAATCCTGATGCAACCCGTTACGAGCATTTAACCTACGAACATGTGATACGCGATAAACTGAATGTTATGGACATGGCGGCCATTGCCTTAGCAAGGGATAATAATTTGCCCTTAATAGTTTTTTCTATCCGTGAACCGGGTAATTTTTATCGTTGTATTAAAGGGGAAAATGAATGCACCCTGGTTGACACCTGTGAGACTGTATAATAAAGATATAATGACATTTTTAAACAAAAGGGAATCCAGATGAGTTTTAACCTATCCGTTTATAAGACAAGTATGCAGAACTCCATTGACGCTCTTCATAAAGAGTTTGTGGGGCTTCGAACAGGACGCGCCTCAACAAATCTTATTGATCCTATTACGGTAGAGGCTTACGGCTCAAGAATGCCCATGTCGCAAGTCGGCACCGTGAATGCCCCCGATGCGCGTTTGCTTACCGTCCAAGTTTGGGACAAAGCAATGGTGAAAGCCGTTGAAAAATCTATTCGTGAAGCCGGGCTCGGCCTCAATCCGACAACGGACGGGCAGCTGGTACGGATTCCCATTCCCGACCTGACGGAAGAACGTCGTAAAGAATTGACAAAAGTAGCTGCAAAATTCGCTGAAAATACACGTATTGCTATTCGAAACGTGCGCCGTGATGCTATGGATGACCTAAAGAATCTTGAGAAAGAAAAAGAAATTTCCGAAGATGAGCATCATCGCCACAATAAAGAAGTCCAAGACCTTACCGACGACTTCATTAAAAAAATAGACGAGATGTTGGCTAAAAAAGAAGCCGACATCATGCACGTTTAAAAATTTGGGCGGGGGTATTTAATATCTCCCCCTTGCTTTTAAATATATTGAACACTTTAACACCAACAAAATAAGGTATATTATAACTTCACTTTCAAATTCATTTCAACCAAATCGCCCCCCTCTTTTTACATTCTTTTTATCCTCTTTTTCGATATCTTAGCACCCTCCGCGGCTAGCAAACTTCTTTACGAAGATGATAACGTGCCTGATCCCTCCCCTTCTTGCTCTTCAACATTGCTTTTAAGTGCCCGTGAAATCTTAAATCAAATAGAGAAAAAAGAAATTTTATTTGCCTACAGCCATAAAAATATAGTTATAAAAAACGTCTATTTATTTAATTGTTATGGCTTGATCAACTACCTTCTTTATAATTTGAACCCCAACCCCTTAGAGGAAATCATTCGGTTTATGAAAACGAATGACAACCCCGTAGGGTTTAACAAAGACGGAAGCGACCGTCCCTGCCCTTTGCATTACGTAGCGTTTCAAGAAGCTTTATCAAGCAACAGAATTCAAAGCGATTACTGGTCTGCCGTTGATTCTTTTGAGGACGCGCGCCCGGGAGATATCATTTGCTATTCAAAACACTATAAAGCCCCCGGCAAACCTGATCGAGGGCAACACATTATGATGGTTGAGGATGTTCTGCCGCAAAAAAATGATATACTGCCGATGCTCGTCTTCCACACAACAGGGCAACGCACATCAAATAATCTCGGCACAGGACTTTTCACTGAAAGAAAGTGCTTTAAATTAAACAAGACAAAACAAGCAACCCATGTTCGATGGTCAAGGCAAGGCAAGTTTTATAAAAGGTGTCTTCGCCTTTTAAGGCTACGACTATAGAACATTGTTAAAACATGCCTTTTGACGGTGGAAAAAGGCTCCGATTTAAGAAACCTTTTCTATGACTTCGGCCGTTTGCCATGTAAAAAAGGCATCGGCGTAGATATCCGAGAGGTCGGCTCCGGCAAGGTAAAAAACACGACGCGCTTTATTGACTTTAGCTTCGCTACCGCAAAGAAAGATCTTCCAATTTTTTAGGTCGGAAAGGTCTTCTTTTATTAAAGCGCACACATCCCCTGAAAGGGACTGTTCGAGTTTTTTTGACATATTTGACCTCTCCGACTCTCTTCCTTCTAGGATTTCAAGACCCGTCTTATAGACGACATTAGGATGATTTTTTATTAAAGCTAAAATTTCATTTCGGTAATACAAATCATCGAAAGAAGCACCCCAATGGTAGAGATGAATATTGCCTTTATGTCCTTGATTTAAGGCATCTTGCAGCATGCCGTAAAGCGGAGCTAAGCCCGTGCTATATCCCAGTAAGAGCATATTCTTTTCTTTGAACTCAGGGAGGTAAAAACAATTTCCCATAGGGCCCCTTACAGAAATTTGGCGAGAGGAGTCAAGACCCGAAGAAAGCCAATTGGACATCTCTCCCCTGTCAAAGACTTTAATATGAAGCTCAACTTTAGCAGGAGAAATCGTCTGCACACCGGCAATGGAATAACTACGGGTCAACTGATCACAAGGGCGAGTCAAATTGATATATTGGCCGGCTTTGTAGCTAAAATCCCCCTCAATCTCTAACCATACGGCATAAATAAAAGGGGTTAATTGCTTGGTAGCAATAACATAAGCTGTTGCCTTCATCCCCAAATCATCGCAATCAAGAAAGGTAAGGTCTTGAGTTGGCTTACATAAACAACTTAAAAAATAATTCTGCGCTTTCTGTGTTGTTTTCAAACCAACCTGCGCAGCAGTCGGCACCTCTCCTCCAGTCGCCTTTAAAAGGCAAGTCTGACAAATTCCTTGCTTGCAAGCATGGGGAACGGACTCCCCGCTCTCAAGGAGAGCATCTAAAACGCTCTCTCCGTCTTGCAGGAGAATGTTCCGATTCTTATAAGTTAGAGTAACCATAACAGAAACTTCTTTAAAGATTTAACACATCCTTACGCGTGGTCTCCGCAACGGCTGCAACCTCACCGATCAGTTCGTTTGAAACACCTAACTCTGATAACGTAGTTCCTAAATTTTCAACGACGGCATCGAAATGTGAGCCGTTAAGCCCCTTATCCACAAGAGGTTTATGAGCCGTTCTCATATCCTCTCCCGTATAATTATGAGGCCCTCCGAAAGCCATTGTTAGAAAAGCTTTTTGTTTTGCCCGTTGTTTGTCCATATCAACACCGTCAAAGAAATGTGCAATCCGATCATCTGATAGAACTTTACGGTAAAAAATATCAACGGCGGCATCCATTGCAGGGGCTCCGCCGAGTTTTTCATAAATAGTTTGAGCCATTGAAATCTCCTGTTTTTATTTGTAGTCTCTTTTTAAACCCTGTAGATTTATTGTCGCATAAAAAAAGGAGCCCTAAAAGAACTCCTTTTTTATTTATATAAATCCTTTGAGTTAAAGCTTTTTAAGGTCGGAAAAGCTTTTAAGCAACATCAATGGTTCCTGTAATCCGATAAGAAGCCCTCATATCTTTTTGCTTAAAAATCATTTCTTGGGAAGGTGTTGAAAAAGTTGTTTCAATAACAAAATCTTGCTCGGCACCCGTGCCTTTAGCTTCTTTGAAAGTGCCGATATAAGCTTTTCCTTCTTTAGTTGTCACAAGAACAGCGCACCCTGCTTTTAAAGGAGCCGTCGGATGAATAAGTAAACGATCTCCGTTCATATAGCGCGGCATCCATTGACTATCGTTCACCGCACAAGCAAAAGCATCTTGAACACCGATAAAATCAGAAGGGCGCGTAATCCATTGCTCAGCCTGAACTTTTTCAATAACACCTTCTGCCCCTTTTATCCCTGTCAGTTTATAAACCGGCAAGTCAACGGTGGGGGAATCCGTTCCAAGAGGCGCTGCCGGAGCAGCAGGAGCGGCATAAGAAGTGCCCGTAAAATTACTGTGGGGCAATAACTCGGCCGGACCACAAGAAAGGGCTAAGGAAAGGCGTTGGATAATATCGGCATTCAAGCGACGAGATCCGCTTTCCAGACGAGATAAATAAGAAGGGGATAGTTTTGTAATTTCTGCTAATTCTTCCAAGGTGCATCCTTTACGAATGCGAAGTTCGCGCAAAGGATGTTTTGAACGCTTGCGCTTCCTGATTAAAACTTTATTACGAATCAGGGGTTGTGTCGAGGAAGAGGCTTCCTTAACGAGACTTAAGTTGCCTATATTTGTTCCTGTTGCTACGGATAGAGGTGTTTGTTCAGTCGTTTTTTCTGCATATAGTTTCGATGCCATATTTGACATTAGTATTCTCCTGTCTTTTTTAAATGTAACCAACGAATTTAATTTCTTTTTATTTATTTTACTGTCTTTTTATTATAAAAAGCTTGACAATGTAACCTAGGATTTGTCATAAATAATTAAATTCTTGATCTTGATAATACAGGGAAATAAAGAAATATCAAGGCAAAAATTGACTAAAAATAAAGAGAACATTAAATTAGGTTACAATCCCTCCCGACATCATACTTCAGGTATGCGGAGCTTAACAAAACAGGAAGGTAAAAATGAGTACGCGTAAAAACAGTTGGCGTTCTAATGAAGTAAAGATTCTTAAAACTCTTTATTTTATGGGAGCCGCCGATGAGGATATATCAACGGTTCTTAAAAGAACATCTCAATCTATTAACAAAAAAATTACCCGTTTAAACATAAGGCTCAAAAACACGTCAACCCATATTATAAAGCCGGGGCGTTATATACCTGCTTTTGCAACGCGGCATGATCTTTTAAAATCCATGCAAAAAATTTTTCAAAATGTTAATTACGAAGACTCCGATCAGGACTTATTGCACAAATACCCCTTAAAGAAAATTTGTAAAGTTCAAGCGGATCAAATAGAAAAAGAGGAAAAAAAAGACTCGGAAGAGAAAGGACAATGGCGCTCTCTTAAAGAGGTTATTGCATTTTTGCGACACCATAACTATTCCGTTGTCTCCCTAAAGAACGCTCCTGAGTGCCTATCCGGTTACACCCATATTTTAAAAGATAAAAAAGTTACCCCGACACATCTTTTAATAGAGACCAATAAAATTCAGCACAAACTCGGCGAACCTCTTTTTTATTTAGAAGAAACAACGGAAGAATAAAGTAAAATAGGAAAAAAAATCATGAAACAGGAAAATAAGCAAAAAGAACAAGGTATTTTTCTTGTTCAAAAAATTGAACCGATTAATACAAAAGAGCACAAGGATAGACGACCTTTTCTTTCTTTAAAAGAAAACAAAACACTTTTATCCTACCTGATGGAAGAGAAAGAACTCACAGAACACGAGGCTAGGATTTTAAAAAAGTACCGCCGGTTTCATTTTAAGTCGAAACGTGATATGGGCGGCCCTCGTCAAATCGGAAGTCAACAGGCATGGTTTACACAAGGCTTTAAAAGGTCTCGACATCCCCTATCTCCTTTTATATCGGAAGACATGAATCAAAAAGAAGCCGAAGGATTACAGAAATTCCGGCAAATGCGCCGGCAACTTTTGATGCAATATAAGCCTACGCTACTTTTTATCGAGGCCCTTTTTGAGCATACTAAGGATAACCTTGAATCCTTTAAAGAATGGCCTAAAAAGGATCGGCAAACCTCTATAAAAGCCTTTAAATTTCTTGCTAAAAAACTTATAGGGCTTTTTTAGTTCTCGGTTTAGCTTTCGCCTTAGACGGTTTTTGAGATTTAGAAAAAGTTTCTTTAGTTTTTTCCGGATCGGCCTTAAAACCTCGTGCCTTAAAGATTTGCCCTGTTTCCCGACACTCTTCACCGGCAAGGTAAAGGAAGACATCTGTCATTTCTTTAGGGGATGAGATTTGAGTTAAATCAACCCCGGGCATCGCTTTTTTAAACATATCCGTTGCCATGACACCGGGGTCTACAAGATTAACCCTGAGGGGTGTTTTTTCCATTTCTGCCGCATACGTTTTAACAAGGACTTCGAGTGCCGCTTTTGAAGCGGCATAAGGCCCCCAGAAAGGATTCGCCATTTGCGAAACACCCGATGTAACAAAAATAGAACGGGGCGTTTTTGAATTTCGCAATAAACATTCAAGTCCTGCCATTAAATGCCAGTTAGCCGTTACATTAACATCCATGATTTGTTGAAAAGTTTTTGGTGAAAAATGCGTCACCGGAGAAAGGTTTCCGAGAATAGCAGCGTTTCCAATCAACACATCGACGCGCCCGTATTTATCTCCAAGGGCTTGGGGCAGGTTTTCAAGACGATCTACCTTATTTAAATCCAAAGGAACTAAAGTTGTTTCAACGCCATATTGCTCTAACTCCGTATCAAGGCGCTCTAATCCGTCCACTCGTTTTGCCATGAGAATAAGCGTTGCACCCTCGGCTGCAAAGCGATGGGAAAGTGCTGCGCCCAGCCCTCGGGTTGCGCCTGTGATTAAAACAATTTTATTTGTGAATTTTCCCATTTGAGAAGACCTCTTTTGTGTACTAGACTAGGAGCTAGTTATTTATCAACTTACAGTGTGGTTACAATGGGAAGTCTACAAAATTACGCACCGGGATTGAAGTCTAAAACAATTTTTATGACTTTTTTAATTTTAATCCCCCCTCTGGCTCTTGGTGCGCTAAGTACGCTTTACCCTTTTTTCCCTAAATACCTCACACTTCTTTATCAAACCCTACCCGCTCCCTTAATAGCCCCGATGCTTTTTGTCATCAGTCTTCTTTCCTTCATACCGATTTTTAGAATCTTACAAACTTACCGTGAGGGGCTTTTAAGTTATCGTCATTTACAATCCGGAACGATTCCGGCGCTTCTTACGGATAAAAAAGGGGCTATTTTATTTGCAAATCCCGAATTCCAAAAGCTTTTTCCCGATGCAAGAGCCCATATTGAAGACCTTATTCCTTATTTGTATACCCCGGACATCAGAGAGCCTTTTCAAAATTTTTTAAAAGACATGCAAAGTAATTTTCAACAAGAATTTGATACTGAAAAATCTTCTTTTACTTTCTCTTTGGAATCAGGGGAACCCTATTGTTATCGTTTTTCTTGTGCACACCACAAAAAAAACCTTTTTTGGCCCCTAATAGGTGAAGATAAAAATAATCGGACTTCTTTGTTCCAAGAAACGCCCTTTCAGCGGGCTCTTAATGGAACCTATCTTTTTAATAATACCCCTTCCGGAAATATTGTCCTGGATCAGGACGGGAAAATTCAAGGTATTAATGAAACCTTTAAAAAGAATTTTCTAAAGGATCATAAAGCAAATGTCGGTTCGTCTTTCTTGACTCTTTTAACCCCCTCTTGTGTGAAAGATCTCTCGAATGATATTATTTCCGTCCTGAAAACAAAGAAAAGCGGCGGGGCTCTTGAACTGGAATTTTCGTGGGGAGATAATGTCATTGCCTATGTGACACCGCTGAATTTTAAAGATATGACAAAGGAATATGAAGGATATTACCTGCAAATTTTTGACAACAGCGAACAACGCAATATTCAATTGCGGCTCACTCACTCTCAAAAACTCCAAGCCCTCGGCCAACTTGCAGGGGGGATCGCCCATGACTTTAATAACCTTTTAACAGCCATGATCGGCTTTTGCGATCTCCTTCTTATGCGTTTATCGCCGGGTGATCAATCTTTTACGGATATTATGCAAATCAAGCAAAATGCCAACCGTGCAACAAATCTTGTACGACAATTACTGGCCTTTTCTCGTCAACAGACGCTTCAACCGACTGTTTTAGATGTTTCAGAAGTTTTATCTGATCTTTCCATTTTGTTGCAACGCCTTATCGGCTCTCGTATTGAGCTTAAAATTGTCCATGACAGAGCTGTTGATTTTATCAAAGTGGATTGCTCCCAGTTTGAACAAGTCATTGTCAACCTTGTGGTAAATGCAAAAGACGCCATTATTGGTGAAGGAACCGTACGCATTATTACCAAGTTGCAAAAATTTGATACGCCGACAACCGTTGATCATGAAACGCTTCCCGCAGGAAACTATATTCAAATCGAAGTTATCGATGACGGACAAGGCATCAGCCGCAAAAATCTTGAACGCGTTTTTGATCCCTTCTTTTCTACAAAAGATGTCGGGGAAGGAACGGGTCTGGGTCTTTCAACGGTTTACGGAACGGTTAAACAAACAGGCGGGCATATTTCTGTCGACTCAACCGTTGGTGTCGGAACGAAATTCACAATTCTATTGCCCCAATATAAGGGCGTAAAGCAAAAGAATATCGGGGAGAAAGAAAGCGCTCAAAATATTGACCACCTCCCTTCTCCTTTCAAAGACCTAACAGGACAAGGACATATTCTTATTGCAGAAGATGAGGACGCAGTTCGTTTATTTGCTACTCGGGCCCTTGCTGATAAAGGCTATAAGGTTGATCAAGCCCAAAATGGTATTGAAGCTTTAAATATATTAAAAGCAATGCATAAAGCCGGAGAGAAAGCCCCCGATCTTCTTATTACCGACGTTGTTATGCCAAAAGCCGACGGCCCCACACTCGTTAAAGAAGCTCAAAAATTCTACCCGGAAATGAAGGTTATGTATATTTCCGGTTATGCGGAAGATGCTTTTAGAGACATGGTACGCCTTGAAGAAAAAATTCGTTTTCTCGCCAAGCCTTTTAGTCTTAAAGTCCTTGCAGCAAGAGTCAAAGAGACCTTAGAAGCTCCCCTTGAAAAACTTGTCGATTCCCCTTCTCATAAAGAGGAAAGCACTGTTGATCTTGTAAAATATAGGTATGATGACTCAAATCTTGACACTTCGAATGTCCAAGAATTCGAATCCAAAGACGTCTACAATATTAAAGAAAGCTCTATAGATGGCAAATCTGAAACAAAAAGATCCGCTCCCTAGAAACTTAAGTAGAAAACTACTGTTAAATCATATACAATGATTGTTAAAGGATTTAGTAACATGAAATTTGTTCTCGTTTTTTTTACATTTTTTCTCCTGTTGGAAAACAATGCCTCGGCTCGTTTAGTAAGCCGAGCTAATGATGATGCACCCTCTTTGAAACTTAGAAATCGCACCTCTACCTCTCCCAATATGACAAAAGTTTCCTCAGAAAAAGATCAATCTTACGCTGCGCGAGGCGCTGTTCAGCAAGGGCAGGTGAGATCTAACGGTCGTAAAGGGCAGAATCAAGGGCAAGCTGCCAGCACGGCATACGATAAAGCTGAGTTTTCCATTTCAGTAGATACTGATATGGGCGATCAAGAAGAAGGTATGAATGACAATTCTTTCATGGTTGGTGAGGACGGAGCCTCTAAAGAAACTGATAAAATGACGGGTCAATCAACTTATTCAACGGCCGCTTCTCTAACAGGCGCGAAACCTATTTCTACATCTGCCTTGAATCGCGCAAAAGCAGCCGATGCCCTTAAAAAGAAGTTACAAGCTGAAAATAAAAAGAAAATGCAACTTCAAGATGTTTCCGGAGAAACCTCGCAGGGCGATCCGCGACAAGACATTATCAATAAACTTGTTGAGGCCTCACAAGATATTGAAAAATAATCTTTTTTGAACAATTTAGCGGTTAATAACTCCCTCATTTAATTATATTTTTTGCAATTTCTAGCGATAGAAGGCTTTGGCAGAATCTCTCATACGGCATCCTTTCTCTCTTTTATAGGTTCCTAACTATATTTTAAATTTTCAAGGAAAGCAGTACCTTGCCTGAAATTGTTTAAAATGCGAGATATTTTTAACGAAAAATCCATATTTCCTCAGCATAATTATCTAATAGCATAATAAGATATGTGACATATAATAAGAATAAAGGAGGGGTACAAAATGTCCTCAAAAAAGAAAATAAATTTACAAGACACCTTCCTAAACACGGTGAGAAAAGACAAGGCAGCCGTTACTCTTTTTCTTGTAAACGGAGTTAAGCTCCAAGGTGTCATTACTTGGTTTGACAACTTTTCCCTCCTTTTAAGGAGAGACACCCATGCACAACTGGTTTACAAACACGCAATTTCGACTATCATGCCTATAAACCCTGTTCAGCTTTACGAGCAAGAAAAGACGCTCGATCATGAAGAGGGCGATGATGACGATTAAAAATTGAGGCTCATTTATAAGGGGTCTCAGCATTGAGGTACCTTTAAGAATATGCGTGAAAAAATCTATAATCAACGCCCTGAACCGACTAAAACTTACGTTTTATACCCCCAAATTCGCGAGCATATTAACAGAGGCGTTGATCCAGAGGCACGACTTGAAGAGGCCTGTGGCTTAGCTCTTGCCGTTCATATTGATCTTGTGGATTCTAAATGGGTTAAACTTCGCGAAATTCGCCCCGCGACTTTTATAGGGGGCGGCCTGATTGAAGAGCTTGAGCCCGTTTTTGCAGAAAAAGGGATTGAGCTTGTGGTGATAGATGCAAACCTAAGCCCGATTCAGCAACGCAATCTTGAAGAAAAATGGCATATTAAAGTCATTGATCGAACAGGCTTAATCCTTGAAATCTTTGGAGAAAGAGCCTCAACGGCCGAAGGCCGCTTGCAAGTTGAATTGGCAGCCCTCCAATACCAAAAGAGCCGCTTAGTGCGTTCATGGACTCACCTTGAACGTCAACGGGGCGGTACCTCGACAACAGGAGGCCCCGGAGAAAGTCAACTTGAAATCGATAAACGCCTTATTAGCGAACGTATTACGCGCATTGAAAAAGACTTGGAGAAAGTGAAACAACGCCGTGCTCTGCATCGAAAAAGCCGCCAAAAAGTCCCCTACCCCATTGTCGCCCTTGTGGGGTATACGAATGCCGGAAAATCCACTCTATTCAATAGCCTAACCAAAGCAGGTGTTATGGCGGAGGATATGCTTTTTGCAACCCTTGATCCCACTATGCGCTTTTACAAACTCCCCTCAGGACGTGAAATTATTCTGTCAGATACCGTTGGATTTATCTCGGATCTTCCGACTCAATTGGTTGCAGCCTTTCGAGCAACCTTAGAAGAAGTTCTTGAGGCTGATTTAATTCTTCATGTCCGTGATAGCCATAGTAAAAATACCAATGCACAAGCCTATGATGTTTATCATGTTTTGCAAGATCTTGGCCTTGATCCGACAGCAGATAATATCTTGGAAATTTTTAATAAAGCCGATTTATTGACGGCCGAAGATCGCGAAACGTTAACAGAAACACGCTTAAATAAAAAGGGGGTTCCTCTGTTTATTTCTGCCCTTGAAAAAGAAGGGCTAGAGACCCTAAATGCTGAAATTGATAACTATTTCGACCATTTCGCCACAACACGCACATTCAACCTTTCTGCAAGTGACGGCAAGGCTTTGGCATGGCTCTATGCCCATGGAAACGTCCAATCCGTTGAGGAAAATAAAACTCTCCTATCCGTTACCGTAAAGCTCGGACATCGGGAATTCTCTCAATTTTCGCAACAGTTTTTATAATTTTTGCACACTTCTTTTTGAAATGATCCCTTGTAAAACAAGGGTATTTCAGTATGATACACATCATGTGCGCCCGTAGCTCAGCTGGATAGAGCGTTGCCCTCCGGAGGCAAAGGTCAGGGGTTCGAATCCCTTCGGGCGCACCAAAATAATAAGAAACGCTTTCTTTTTCAAATTTTACTTGTTATACATCGGCAAAATCTCATAGATAATCCTATTCAGAAAGCTCTCAAGGTTGAAGTGGAATTTTATGTTGAAAATAACAGTAAGTATGTGAGAGGAAAAAAAAGCTAAAGAAGATATAGAAATGTTTGTGCTTCATTATTACGATATGAAAAAGCTGAAAAATGACTCATATACCTTAATGGTCCCCTATGACAGCGAGGAAGAGGTGGATGGAAATATGCATGATATCATTGCAGAAATGCATCAACAGGCAGATTCACGGAACTGTTTTTTGGATTATTGCTATATTAGGGAAATTGATGGTGAGAGATCATGGGATTAAGATTAGTCGGATAAGGCCTAATTCAAGAAGGATAAATTTTACAATGAAAAGTCAAGATATAGACGCTCAGATGATGTGTGTTGATTCACTATACTATTGGGCCGTGAACTCTGTTCAACTTTCTGAACGACTTAAGAATAAGGAGTCTGCTTATTATATGAAGTATGGGGCAGGTAGGCGATTTAACATGCTTTTTTACGCGTATCGTTCTATTACGAATATTGCTCATGCAGAAAGAAAAAATCCCTTATCTCAGGAAGAATGTGTAGTTATATCTCAAGATATTAATACTATTTACACGAATTTAATAGGGGTTCTTGATAACCTGGCTTGGTGTTTACTTCTAGAAAATAACCTTACAGAAGAAAATTTAGATAAAACGAATATTGGATTATTTTCAAAAGAATTTAGAATATTGCCGCTCTTTAAATCTGTAGAAGCAGTCAAGGAATATGATGATTGGTATAAAGAAATTAGAAATCGAAGAGACCCTGTTGCGCATAGGATTCCGTTGTATGTTATTCCTACAGTGACTAGACCTGATGAATTAGATAGATACAATCGTCTTTATACAGAGCACCTAGATCTATTAGCGAAGTCAGAAGTCGAGGCAGGTGAAAATATTCTGAATCAAATGGAGAAAATTGGGGAATTTCATGCCATTTTTACTCATCATCCTAAAAAAGATCCTATACCAATTTATCCTACTGTTCCTACGGATATGGAAAACCTCATTAAAATTTCAAACGTGGTTGAGAAAGCATTATTAAATATCTAGTAGGGGTCGTGTTGCAGACAATGGCATTCGGTTAAGATAAAAGTATGTTATGATTTCATAGGTTTTAAAGGAGTAGAGCTTATGGATCAACAGGCGATAATAAATTACTGGTCA
>CAJDWK010000016.1_pt1 | contig 24901 bp, 23 predicted proteins | sample 7391621 | NCBI WGS metagenome assembly CAJDWK01 (sample SAMEA7055734, study PRJEB34461) | soil metagenome | biome: terrestrial ecosystem; feature: Peninsula; material: soil | place: Antarctica | collected 2016
CCCATACACAACTTTTTGTTATAACTCTTAAATTCATTAGGCATATGAATATTATGCATTTAATTCAATAAGGCACTTTCATTGGTAAGGGGTATATGTGCTTGACGCCATAAATCGACAATCTCTGCAAAACTCGCTTTTTTAGAAAAATCATAAATACTAATATATTGCTGACGGGGAATGAGGAGAATATTCCCGGAAAAAGAACGAAACATCACCGTATGATCAGAATAGCGCGTCTCTTTTTTACTTCTCCCGTCCAAAATTGCCGTAAAAGAATGAACAGGATTATAAGGCGTCGTTAAAGAAATAGGCTGCTTAATGACCTCGAATAAAGGCGCATGAAGTTTAAGAACAAACTTGTTCAATTCATCCCGTCCCTCTTGTAACCGAAAACCGCTTTTGACTAAGGAAAATCGATCTGCTGCCCGTCCGATACATCTCGTATAAGCCACAGCAAAATTGTTATCTGCAGCCATCACTTGGAAAAAATGATCCCTATCTTTAAAAACACGTCTCGGTTCAATAATAATAACGGCTTTTGTTTGAGCATAGGCATCGCACACATGGCGTCTTTGGAGATGAGCTTTTACAGGTGAAAAGCTTATAAATACAAACAGCATCGCAAGAAAAGCCACAAAAGACATTCCGGCCTTTTTCTCCTTATGGGGTTTATAAAGGGCAAATTTAGATAACGAAAGAAAAGGTATTTTGTGTTTTATTCTATAAGTTAACATTTCGTCTCTCATGTTCCTGAAAACTAATAATAAGGACATCATTCACTTGGTCTTCCCCGATGGTTTTATCAATACGACGCCGTAATCTCTTTTTTAACTCGGTAATATCCGTCCTAAAATCAGGGGACCAAATGACCCCTAATAAAACAAACAAATCCCAAAAAAAACGATCCCGAATAAGAGGAAGGTATTTCTCAACTTTGTGAGCAGCCTCTAAGGTTTTACAATCAACGGCTAAAACAATAGAGAAAAAACCTGCAACCTCACGGCGCTGAATCACAGGAACAATCATCTCCTCAACTTCAACAAAGAGTTCGTTATTTGTCGTAAGCTCCCGTGCATAAATATCCTGCGATATCACAAGAAAATAGGCTGTCAACGCTAAAACAAAATAGTAAAATTTACTTATTTTCCGCACCCTTTTTCCCTATTTTTTTGCTTTAAAGCCCATAGTATCCTTGTTTTATGCCGCCTTTTCTCTTCCTAACATATCGCGGAGGACATAATGTAATATGCCGTCATTTTCAAAATAATCCACCTCATCCACGGTATCCAAACGACACGTAACAAATGTCTCGCGGGTTGTACCGTCAGGATATGTGATAGAAAGAGTTAGCCTTTTACCGGGCACGAGACCCTCACTCACCCCGGAGATATTTACAACTTCTGCTCCTGTAATATTCAGAGTTTTTCGGGTTTCACCCTCAGCATATTCAAGGGGCAAAACCCCCATACCGATAAGATTTGATCTGTGAATGCGCTCAAAACTTTCCGTAATAACAGTCTTGACACCTAAAAGCCTTGTTCCTTTTGCTGCCCAATCTCGAGAAGAACCCGTACCGTATTCCTTGCCGCCAAAAATCACCAAAGGAATACCCTCTTCTTTGTATTTCATAGCGGCTTCATAAATGGAGAGGTGCTCTCCGTCGGGCATATGTTTTGTATACCCTCCTTTTTTATCAGGGCGCATTTCGTTGCTCAGACGCACGTTGGCGAAAGTCCCTCTCATCATCACCTCATGGTTACCGCGTCGTGACCCGAAGGAGTTAAAATCAGCTTGGACGACTTTATGATCTTGAAGGTACGCCCCTGCCGGTCCGTCTTCTTTGATAGCCCCTGCAGGAGAAATATGATCCGTTGTAATGCTGTCACCAAGCACCGCTAAAACACGAGCGCCTTTTACATCTTGCAAGGCCGGCTTAGACGTTGAAATCCCCTCAAAGAAGGTCGGCAGCTTTACGTAAGTACTTTGAGAATCCCAAGCATAAGTCAAAGACGATGCATCGGGAAGGGAGCGCCATTCCGCATCTCCGTCAAAAACATTCCCATAGCGCTCTTTAAACATTTCAGAGGTAATACAGGTATCAACCTTTTCTTGAATCTCGGCATTCGTAGGCCAAATATCTTTAAGATAAACAGGGTTGCCGCGGGGATCCGTCCCAAGAGGCTCCGTCGTTAAATCTTTACGAAGCGTACCTGCCAACGCATACGCAACCACCAACATAGGAGACGCTAAATAATTCAATTTTACATGGGGATGTACACGTCCTTCAAAATTTCGATTCCCCGAAAGGACAGCTGCAACGGCCAGATTCTTATCTTGGATTGCCTTGGTAATATCTTCATGGAGAGGGCCTGAATTTCCAATACATGTTGTGCAACCATAGCCCACAAGAGAAAAGCCAAGATCATCTAAAGGCTTTTGCAAATTTGCCTTTTCAAGATAATCGGTCACAACTTGGGAACCGGGTGCCAGACTGGTTTTAACCCACGGTTTAACTTTTAACCCTTTCTCTAAGGCTTTTTGCGCGACAAGACCCGCCCCCAACATCACCGAAGGATTCGACGTATTGGTGCAGCTGGTAATGGCTGCAATGACAACATCAGCACTATGCAAATCAAAATCATGGCCGTTAACCGTTAGCGGCACAGAGAAATCAGCCGGTGCTTTTTCAGCTTCCATCCCCTTTTGAGCCGATACAACTATATCGGACAAGAGAACCTTGTCTTGAGGGCGCTTTGGCCCTGCAAGAGCCGGCTGTACGGTCGACATATCAAGCTCAAGTGTTTCACTAAAAACAGGATCGGGGGAATCGGCATTTCGCCACATACCTTGAGCTCTTGCATAGTCTTCCGTCAGCTGAATACGATGTTCGTCGCGCCCCGTAAAACGTAAATAACGAACGGTTTCTTTATCAATAGGGAAGATCCCGCAAGTCGCTCCATATTCCGGTGCCATGTTAGAAATTGTAGCACGATCTGCCAACGTTAAATGATCCAAACCGGGCCCGTAAAATTCAACAAATTTTCCAACAACCCCTTGAATACGAAGCATTTGCACAACCGCTAATACAAGATCCGTTGCTGTCGCGCCCTCAGGAAGAGCACCTGTTAATTTAAATCCGACAACTTCCGGAATCAGCATCGAAATCGGCTGTCCCAACATAGCTGCTTCGGCTTCAATACCGCCGACACCCCATCCAAGAACACCCAAACCGTTAATCATCGTTGTGTGACTATCGGTTCCAACAAGTGTATCGGGATAGGCAAACCTTTCTCCGTCAGATTCCGATGTCCAAACACCTTGAGCCAGATATTCCAAGTTTACCTGATGGCAAATCCCTGTCCCGGGAGGCACAACGCGAAAATTATTAAAGGCTACTTGCCCCCAACGCAAAAAAGAATAGCGTTCCCTGTTGCGTTGATATTCCGCTTTCACGTTATAAGAAAAGGCGTCATTTGACCCAAATTTGTCCACCATCACAGAGTGGTCAATGACAAGGTCAACCGGCGTTAACGGGTTAATGTCCGTAGCATTCCCTCCCATTTCTTGAAAAGCTTCTCGCATGGCTGCTAAATCAACAACCGCAGGCACACCTGTAAAATCTTGCATCAAAACCCGAGCAGGCCGATAAGCAATTTCACGGCTTGATCGACGTTCCTTCAGCCAAGCGCCGATAGCTTTTATATCCTCTACCTCAACGGTGCGTCCGTCCTCAAAACGCAACAAATTTTCAAGAAGAATTTTCAAAGAATAAGGAAGTTTTGAGAGATCACCAATGGTCTTTTCTGCTTCCGACAAGCTGTAATAAGAATACCCTTTTCCGTCTACTGCCAGTGTTTTCTTTGTCTTAAGGGAATCGATTCCGACTTTCATGGTAATACCTCACCTGTTCTTTTTTACTTAAAGTTTTAGATATAGTAGCATGTTATTCAAAGGATTCATTGGTGTTTTTTAAAATATTTGAAGACAATTGGCAAAAGAGAAAGAGCCCCTAATCCAAAGAGTGCTGTAAGAATTTCCGGTGTCAAAATAGAGCGTGCTAAAAAAGTGTCTCCTCGATCAAAGACACTGCCGATGCCGGTTCCAACGGAAACAAAGACAAAGCTGCCCGGAATGATACCGATAAACGTCGCCAAAATATAATCTCTTGCCTTTACCCCCAAAAAAGCCGGCACAAGGTTCACAACAAAGAACGGAAAAAGAGGGATCAGCCGCAAGGTTAATAAATAATAAAAAGCATTATTCTGAAATCCTTTTCTCATTTTCTCAAGCCAGGGCCCCGCCTTGTGTTGCAGCATTTCTCCAAGAGCCGTTTTGGCAACTAAAAAAAGAAGCGTTGCACCAAGGGTTGCTGCACAGACCACTAAAGGCGTTCCTAAAATATTACCGAACAAGAACCCTCCTGTGATGCTCATCACAGCCTCTCCGGGTAAAGATAAAGCGATTGCAGCAACATAGATGAAAAAGAAAATGACAAGAGAAACAAGAAAACTTTCTTTGACGAAATTTTGTAAGACTACCCTATGCTCTTTTAGGGCATCAAAAGTTAAATAAGAGTGGAGATCAAAGGTATAAACAAGCCCTATAAGAATTCCCAAAATACCCAACGGTACTAATTTCTTCATGCCAATTTCTTTTTAAACGATTCAAGCTCTTTTTGCAAAAGAGGTAACTCCTTTTCCAGTTCATTATACAAAATTTGTGCCTTTTCAAAACTTTTATTTTGGCCAAGATCTTCAAGGGCTTGTGATATCTCAACAGCACGATCCGCATAAAAAATCTCAGCCGATCCCTTTAACGTATGAGAATGTAACTGTAATTCGGCGGCATTTTTAGCCTCAATTGCACTTTTAATCTGCGCCATATACTTAAGGGATGTTTTAAGAAACAGATCAATCATATCGGGAATCATCTCTTCATCCCCTTCAAAGGATCTTAAAACTTTTCGAGGCTCAAACCGTGTCCCTTTAAAAGCCACAAAGCTTTGAATAACCGTTGACTCTGCAACGGACACCTCATTCTCAAGAGGTCTATCAAAGGTCGCTTGAGGGGTAGCCGAAATTTTCTCTTTAAGCTCGGAAAGGGTAACGGGCTTTCCTATGAAATCATCCATACCTGTTTTTAAACAACGGTCACGATCTTCAGCCGTTGCACAAGCCGTCACAGCAATAATGCGAGGTTTTCTCACACCGTCACGAGTCCCCCTAAAACGTTGACGTATCTCTGTAGTCGCTTGAATGCCGTCCATTTCCGGCATCATGACATCCATGAAAATAAGATCGTAATGCCTTTTATCGAGAGCTTCTAATACCTCAAGACCATTATGGACGACATCGGCTTCATAACCTATTTTTTTCAAAACACTTAAGATAACCGTTTGATTAACGCGATTATCTTCTGCAATTAAAATTTGTAATCCTCGACGATCCGGCGCCTTTTGCTCCGGTTCTTCAACAGTACTTTGAGAAACCCGATCTACGGGGGTTTCAAAACAAAAACGAGAACCTCCCTCTTCTAAATTTTTTAGCCAGATTTTTCCCCCCGTCAAGTCTGCAAGCTTTCGAGAGATCGCCAAACCAAGGCCTGTTCCGCCAAACTTACGGCTCATGTTAGAACCAGCCTGAGTAGAAGGTTCCAACAAATAATCAGCTATATTTTCAGGAACGCCTGTTCCTGTATCTTCGACAGTAAACCGAATGAAAGTCGGTCTTTTATAAGCTCCCGACGCATTTTCAGAATAGGATAAAATAAGTTTCACATGCCCTTTCACTGTAAATTTTATTGCGTTACTCAAGAAATTTAAAAGAATTTGGCGCAAACAATTTTCATCGGCTCTCACATAATCCGGAACAGTTTCATGACATTCAAATTCAAGATTTAACCCCTTACACTCTGCTTGAAAACGCACTAACTCCAACGTCTCTTTGCACATTTTCTTTACATTAAAAGGACGAGACTCCACGCTCATTTTTCCTGCTTCAAGTTTGGAAAAATCAAAAATATCATTGATCATGATTAATAAAGAATTTGCACAACCCTTAATAATGTTAACCTGTTGTTTTTGTGTAAAATCCAGATGAGCATCACTCAGTAAATTGGAAACTCCGAGAATATTATTCACGGGCGTTCTAAGTTCATGCGTCATGCTCGCAAGAAAATTGGATTTAGACTGTGTAATAATTTGAACTTGAGATAAAGCTAAATCGAGCTTTTTATTCGTCACCGCAAGCTCTCTGTAAACCCCCTTAGATTTTTTATCTCTCAAAAGATAGTCACAACACAACCCCATAAACGGTATAAAATACCCAAAAATCTTTAGAAAATGAGCGCTATTAAAATGGTTATCAAATAGTTCAAAAGACCCGAAAGCCATATGAGCCTCCGTGACTATCACTGGTATAACACTTAAAAGGAGGGCGTAAGAGAAAAGGCTCCGGTGGCGTCTATAAAACGGGTAATAAACAAAAACACCTCCTAAAATAAAAACAATAAGGGGCAACACATCATAGAGACTTGCCGTAATACCCGGGGATAATTGTGCTCGAATCAGCCACTCACTGTTTGTACACCCCTGTATAATGCCATAGGAAATCGCTCCAAATAAAATTCCGGCAAGAACAATAAAACCAAGCCCTTTTTGATTCAGTTTCTTTTTAGGATAGGCCGCCAGAAAACTAATACCGGCAATCATAATACCTGCATTAAACAAGCGGCAAGCCGTCCATAAAAAAGGCATTAAACTTTCCTTGCCTGCAACAGATTCAACAGACTTATCGAGCGCAAAAATATGAGAGACATCTATGGCACCGGCGCACAAAAGCGCCATAGCGATAATCGGTATAGCGACATCTTTTGTGACACCATAGTGAATAAACGCAAGAATGACTGTGAAAATGGCTGTGCAAAAAGCACTCCATTCAAGGATTGTATGAGTCAAAGTCCCCGTAAAATTATAGAAAAGTATTGCATTCGGTAAAGGAGCCATGCCATTTTGCGCTGCATCCAAAGAAAAGTCTTTATACGTTGATGCAAAATTAACACCCGATAAATTCAAAACAAAAGGCACTAGGGAAAACCCTAAAACAATGAAAGCATAAAACAAGGGCGGCGCCTCAAACGAGTCCCTCTTTGTTTGCTCCCTTTCATTTCCTGCTTTGAAATCCAACGACTTTACAGTCCATTTTTATAAAACGATATTTTGATTGTGCTCTTTTAAAACTTTCAAAATAGTTAACAAATTATAATCACCCTCCTTTAGACAAGGACGTTATTTAAAAACGGAATAACGATTAAAGGGAGAAAAAAAGGTTTAAGCTTCGCCGGCAGTATCTAAAATAGCAATAGAAGCAGCTTCTTTTGCAGATTTCTCACCGGCAATAACCAGCTGAAAAGCAGGGTAAAAACGATCTGTTTCCTCAAGGACAAGAGCAATGGAATGCTCGATTAATTCACTTTGCGTGCTTTCCGAAGACGGTAACATAAGGCTGTGGCGATAGGCAGGAATACCGTCATTGCTAAAAAGCTCGAAATGCCCCATCAGGACACGCTCGTTCAAAAGCGCTAAAAGTTTATAGAACTCATTGGCTTCTTTCTCCGTAACGCGCAAATCCATAAAACACGTAAGGTGAAAAATATCGTATTCCTCTTGCCAATAGAATTGCAATCGGTAAATACCCCAGCGCGCTTCAACCTCGGCCGCTACCTCAAAAGGAGAAACCCGTTGGTAAGTCCACTCTTGATTTAAGAGAATATCTTCAACAATTTCAGTTGGATTTTGAAGGTCAACCACGTAATACGTACCACTTCTCATTTTGTAACAGCTTGGAGAAGTCATAGCACGGGAAAGACACTCAAACAAGCTTATCTCTTTAAAAGGAATGTTGACAAGTCCTTTTTCAGGAATTAATACCGTCTTATCACGCCGCTTGAAGCACTAAAACCAACACCAAATGAAATAATAAGAGCATTGTGGAAATGTTGGTTTCTATGAATTGTATCAAACAGCATCATCGGAATTGAAACAGCAGATAAATTGGCATAGTTAAAAGGGCTGACACCTAAAACCGTTATTACAAAATCTTTGGGGATCAATGAGAATAAAGTTGACTAAATAAGTACTTATATGGTATATATAGATTGTAACATAATAGGAGAATAGCCGATGGAAGCCCTGACCTACACCCAAATTAGAAAAAACTTTGCTGAAGCTATGAATAGAGTTTGTGAAGATCACAAGCCTGTAATCATAACACGCCAAAGCAGTAGCCCGGTTGTTATGATGTCACTTGAAGATTATAATGCAATGGAAGAAACGCTATATTTAATGAGAAGCCCTAGGAATGCAGAACGTCTTTTAAAATCTATTTCAGATATTAAAAGCAAGCATCTTAAAGAGCATGATTTAATTGGTGATAAGGGCTAATGAATATCCTTTTTACAGAAAATGCATGGGATGATTATCTTTATTGGCAGCAAAATGATAAGGCCAATCTTAAAAAAATTAATAAACTTATAAAAGAAATAGCAAGAGCTCCTTTTGACGGTGTAGGAAAACCCGAGCCCCTCAAGTTTGATTTAGCAGGATATTGGTCTCGGCGTATTACCGGAGAGCATCGCCTTGTTTATAAAGTAAACGACAGTAGTGTCTTGATAGCACAATGCCGCTACCATTATTAATTCACAAGACTATCTTTCAACTTTTCGGCAGGGTCTCGGAGAAAGAAGGGCAGAGGGTGTTTTATACCGGTTAAATAATACGAAGGCGGTAAGGATCATAATAGGGGTATTGATTTATAAAAGGCTACTTTTAAAGGATACTTTGATTCACTAACAATCTAAATGAATAGGCTTTTGAGAATTGCTTTCAACAGACGCAGCTTGATTCAGGCGAGTCACGATCGCACACCCGAAAGCTTTTATGGCATCTACCGCCACACTGTTCCCCAATTGCTTCATTGCTTGCGTCTCTGCGACCGGAAACTTAAAGTCTTCCGGAAACCCTTGCATTGCCAGCCCTTCCTTTGAAGAAAGTCTAACGGGCGTACCATCCACCAAGTACGAATCCCAGTTTCTTCGATCTCCTAAGCCCGAGCCTCTTCCCCCAACTCTAAGGGTATAGCCGACTTCTTTATTGCATGTGCCGCCCAAAATATCAGACATAGTGTTCTTTAAAGGCTGCTTGTCCGGAAAAGAGAACGGTTGCTCATAGTCATCTTCTTTTCTAAACCCGACAATGAACAACCTCGGCCTATGCTGCGGCAATCCAAAATCAGACGCTTTTACTATTTTATAATAAAGTTCATAGTCCAGTTCTTGTTCAAGAATCGCTTTAATAGTTGAAAAGGTTTTTCCGTCATCATGATTTAAAAGATGCCTAACATTTTCCAAAAATATCGCGCGAGGCCTTTTTGCCAGGATAATATCACGTATTTTAAAAAACATATTACCTCTGGCGTCTTTCTCTTCCTTAAATCCGCGCTTAAAGCCGGCTTGGCTAAAAGGTTGGCATGGAAAGCCTGCACATAATATATCAAAATCAGGTATTTCTTTGTCTATATTTTCCTTAGTAATCTTGAGTATATCGTCATTAAACCGGTTTGATTCGAACAGCTTTGGAGAAAGCGGCTTTAAGTTATACTCATATGTTTTTCTTGCATGTGCATCGATTTCAGAGGCAAAAACACACTCTGCCCCTAATTTATGGAAGGCAAAATGAAATCCGCCAATGCCTGCAAATAAATCTATAAATTTATATGTCTTCATTTAAATTATTCTTCAGTTATTTGGTTAAAGCTATGATCATCTATCTCAAAAAAAACATCGTCGGTGTTTAGCCATATAGTAGCTTTATTGATGGTTTTCTCAAGCCTTTCCTTGCCTTTTCCCTTTAAGGAGCAACCCCAAATATAAAGAACACGAATTCGTTGCTTTTTTAAATCGGCTAAAACCAAGGCATCACGCTCTTTGTTTATAGAAATCTTTTTTTCCCAGAACTCTTGTCGCGTACTAGGTAGCTTACCTGCCTTGCACGTATGTCCGTGCCAAAAACATCCGTGAAAAAAGATAGCAGCCTTATATTTTCTAAGAAAGATATCCGGCTTGCCTCTTATGTTTTTTGTATGCAGGCTATATCGATAGCCTTTTTTAAATAAGGCTTTTCTTAGCAAAACTTCCGGTTTTGTGTTTTCGCTTTTTATGGCAGCCATTATCGCGCTGCGCTTATTTTCTGAGAAAATATCCATGCACTGATTTAGCTAATTAACGGTAATCAAATTTCAGCGTACTATAGCTTACTTCACATAAACAGGGAATTTATTCTTTTACTGCAGATACATCACGAGCCCCCTTAGATTAAGAGGTTGTACTCTCTTATTCGGAAGTGTATTTTGGAGGCAAGGATGCTTAATTTAAATAAGGGTACTGAAATGATCATTGTCACAGGTGGAGCTGGTTTTATCGGATCAAACTACGTTGAAACTCTCTCAAGAATTAGCGACGAACCTATTGTTGTTTGCGACGATTTCGGAAAGGATGAAAAATGGCAGAATATCAAGCGTCGCTTGCTTCATGACATCATTGCTCCCGATGAGCTTTTTGCCTATTTAGAGGAACACAGTGAAGCCGTCACGATGATTCTACACATGGGAGCCGTTTCCACGACGACGGAACGTGATGTTGATCTTATTATCAATAATAATTTCAAAACCTCAAAAGATCTTTACGATTGGTGCGTTGTTCATAAAACACGCTTTATTTACGCTTCAAGTGCAGCCACCTACGGCGCCGGAGAAAACGGTTTTGTTGACGGAGATAACCCCGACCATTTAAAAAACTTTGTCCCCTTAAACGGATATGCATGGTCAAAACATGCTTTCGATCGCTTTGTTGCCGATCAAAAACGCAGAGGAGACCCCCAACCCCCTCAATGTGTCGGCTTAAAATTCTTTAATGTTTACGGACCCAACGAATATCATAAAAGCAACCAAATGAGCGTTGCGTGGCAATTGTTTCATCAAATCAAAGCAAAGGCCCCCGCAAAACTCTTTAAATCTAACAAAGAAAACTACGAAGACGGCGGTCAACTTCGCGATTTTATATACGTTGAAGACTGCTGCAAAGTACTGGCATGGCTCTATGAAACCCCCTCTGTTAGCGGTCTCTTTAATGTCGGCACCGGTAAGGCCCGAACTTTTAAAGACTTAGCACTCTCGGTCTTTGCAGCCCTTGAAAAAGAACCTCGTATCGATTATATCGACATGCCCGACGGTCTGAGAGACAAATACCAATATTTCACAGAAGCAAGCTTGGATAACCTCAAAAGCGCGGGCTATACGGAGAACTTCTATAGCCTTGAAGAGGGTGTGAAAGACTATGTACAATCCTACCTTATAAAGGATGATCCTTATAAATAGGACATAAAAGCTCTATGCTGACGTACCCTTCAATTGACCCTGTTGCCCTTAACCTCGGTAGCCTTGAAATCAGATGGTATGGTATTGCCTATGTAAGCGGCATTTTGCTGGCATGGCTCTGCTGCACCGCCCTGATTAAACGAGGCTACTCTTCGATTCTCTCAAAAGACATAGGAGACTTTATCCCGTGGGCCACGATTGGGATTGTGGTTGGAGGACGCTTGGGGCACGTATTGTTCTACGGGGGCATGTATTACCTTGATCACCCCCTTGAGATTCTTATGATTTGGAAACCGGGAATGGCCTTTCACGGCGGACTCATCGGGGTTGCTGTCGCCACCGTTTGGTTTTGCCGCGCACGTCATATTAAGATTCTTGATCTCCTGGATTTAATCTCCGTTGCCACGCCGATCGGTCTTTTTTTTGGACGCCTTGCCAACTTTATCAACGGGGAACTCTGGGGACGCCTAAGTGAGAGCTCTTTTGTCATGGTTTTCCCCTATGCAGGCCCCTACCCCCGTCATCCAAGCCAATTGTACGAGGCCGTTCTTGAAGGCATTCTCCTTTTTTGCATCCAGCTTTTTATCATTATTCTTGCCCAAAAAAGAAAATGGCAAGCAGGTGTTGTTGCCGGAAGTTTCCTTTTTTTCTATGCCGTTATGCGCACCATTGCCGAATTTTTCCGCGAACCGGAAGATGGCTTTGTCGGCCCCTTCACCGCCGGCCAATTCCTTTCCCTTCCCCTGCTAATCATTGGATTTCTTATGATGCAACGAGGGATCAAAGTTCTCAAAAAAGATGCCTAGAATGGCCAAAGACGTCTCAAAAAACACACCCGAAAAGGAAACAAAAGCCTCAAAAGCCCTCCGCTCCCTTATCAAAAAAGCCGGTGGATTTATTCCGTTACAAGACTATATGGCCTTTTGCCTAAGCCACCCGATCCACGGATATTACAGCACGCAAAAACCCCTTGGAAAAAACGGAGATTTTATTACGGCTCCTGAAATTTCTCAAATTTTTGGAGAACTCATCGGGCTGTGGTTCATAGATTCTTGGGAATCAAAAGGCTGCCCCTCAAAGATCGCCTTTCTTGAACTGGGGCCCGGCCGCGGCCTCCTCCTTCAAGATATCTTAAAGGCAATGACCTTGCGCCCGGCACTTCTCAACGCCCTTGAAATCCACCTTGTTGAAATTAATCCCCATCTTAAACAAGAGCAAATTTCCGCCCTTAAGCCGCACGCCCTCCTCCACCACAAAACCCTTGAAAATGCCCTTGACGCCATTGGCCACACCCCGACCTTTTGTGTTGCCAATGAATTTTTTGATGCCTTTCTCCTTGACCAATATATCTATAAAGAAGGCGCGTGGCACAAACGGTATGTGACTTATGATGAGACAAAAGCGTGTTTTATTTTTAAGGATCTTATTCCGGAAAATCACTTTGCTAATTGCGCCTTTCCTATGAAACCGGAACCCGGAACCATTATGGAAACAGCCCCCCTTGTAGAGTCTCTTTTTCGAAAACTCGCAGCACATCTTTCAAAAAATGGCGGAGCTTCTCTTATCATCGACTACGGCTATGACCAATTTGGATACGGTGATACGATACAAGCCTTAAAGAAACATAAATCAATAGGCATTTTTAAAGATATCGGACAAGCAGATCTGACGGCCCATGTGAATTTCGCAACGTTGCACCGCATTGCCCAAAATGCCTCTAACATTAAAGTGCACCTTGAAACCCAAGGGGATTTTCTAAAAGGTCTTGGCATCGAAATAAGAACTCAAACACTACAACAAAAAACACAAGACCCTAAAACGAAAGAAAACATCCGGAACTCCACAGACCGCCTTATCGATTCAAATCAAATGGGTACTCTTTTTAAAGTGCTGCAACTCAGGGCATAAAAATACATCTTTTCCTCTACCGTAAAGCGTAAAAAAGAATAAAAAAAGCCGCAGGCACTTGGGCAAGCGGCTTGTCCTTTTTGAAAAAACTCTTTTAGCTCATTTTGTACAGCAAACGAACCATGACCGCTGAAACAGTGGGCTTAAACCTATCTGTTGCTTCGACAATAGGAGGGATAGTCCCTTTTAATTTCAACTTTTCTTCCGCATACATGGTATGCCTAAATTCAATGCCGAGCATAATACTATCGGTCACTTGCCCCTCAAAACCAAGTCCCAATAAAAGACCCGTCATACGTTTTTTTGCTTTTGTATCAATACCGGTTGCCACGCCATCAACGGGCACTTTATGTTTGAATTCCGTATTTTCTGCGCCAAGGCGGAAATAAAGTTGATTCGTATCCGCTATTTTCAAACCAAACCGTGCTCCAATTTCAACAGACAAACCTTGATCAGCCGAAAATTTTCGCCCCGCTATTTCTCTTTTTGCATTTGCAGTACTATAAGCCGTAACAAGTTCGGCACCTAAGACAAACGGTCCCGCTTCTTTTTGAGCCCCAATAATAATACCGCCCAAGAACCCTTTAATAGCATCGGTGGATTTAAAAACATCATTACCGTTTTCAGCAGCCGAGTAAAGGACATTACCCGCAACATTAGAGCCGAGGCCAATACCGACATAGGCTCCTGAAAGGTTGTGGCACGCAGCTTGAAGCGGTGACGAGGTAAAATTAAGTGTTGAGGCAAGAAGTGCAGAAGCGAGATAAGTGTTTTTATTTTTCATGATCTTTCCCTGTTTTTAAGGAAATTGTAGACCATATTAAAAAGACTGCAAACAAAAATAATCGAAAAATAATACGAAAAACAAAAGGTTTTTTTAGAGGATAAAGCTCGTCTTGAAACTCTTTTTTGTCCGGCTTTCGCAAACTATGCGTCGGCAGCAGCGAAAATTATGCCCTCTTCACGTTCCTGATCAACGGGGCATCTCTTCCTCCGACCAATCTTCCTCACCGCTCTCATCTCCCTCATCAACGGGAGGCACTACTCTCATTGACCGCATCACACTAATATCACGGCGCGGCAATATTGTTGCTTCAAGAAGATCGGTAAGCGCCGGCGCGCCGCCGTCACTTATCCCGTCTTCTAAAGACGGCGTTCGTGTGGCCATGAGATCAACACTTAAAAAGCAACCTAAAAAAATGATTTTAAAAAATACCGCCATGAGAACTAACGTCCTGTTTATATTACGCAATAATAGCAGAAAATAGATTATTTTATCAATCGTTCAATTCTTTTATGTCAACTTTTACCGTTGCAAAGTTTCCTATAGTCACTTCAAAAAGATTCCTCAGATAACGAAACTTTTTTACCATGTTTATGCTGTAAAATGCTTACCCATAAATAACAAATGACCGTAAGCCCTGCGAAAAGAATCATAAGGCTTGAAATGGACGATAAAGTGCCGTTATACGCTTTCCCTGCAAAGTAAGACCCGGAGCCCAGAAAAACCATCCTAAAGGCTGACAAAAAAGCAGAGGCCGCCCCTGTTGCATGACGAAAACGCTCAAGGGCAACGGAGGATGTCGGCGGAAATGTAAAGCCAAGAGCCATATTATAAAGCAAAACAGGGGCTAATAAAATATAGGCGGATCTTACCTCTAAAAAGGTCATCCAAGCCATGGTAACGCCAGAGGTTGTCACAAACGAAATGCCTGCCCTTAAAACTTTTCGGGCACCAAAATTTGCAATTAAACGCCCCACCACAAGGTGCGCTAAAGCATTAGTAACCATCCCGATGCCGGTTACAACACCGAACTGCACTTTGCTAAGGCCAAACTGATCAATATAGAGATAAGAGCTCGACGTAATGTACGCAAAAAATCCCGCCAACATTAAAGACGTAATCATACCGTAGAGCAAAAATATAGGATCCTTAAACATGGATGCATAAGTTTGGCAGATACCGCCTAAAGAAAATGGTGTTTTCCTTTGGAGGGTTTCAGGAAGCAAAAAGTAATAGAGCGTAAAAATCAGAAGCCCCGCAATTGCCACACCATAAAAAAGCAACCGCCATCCGTAGTACTCTCCGACAAACCCCCCGATAATAGGACCAACGGCAAAAGAGAGTGTAATCACAATCCCCATATAAGCCATCATACTACCGAAACGACGACCTTGTAACATATCTGCCAACACAGCAATACACACAATAGGGACAGCGGCTGAAAACATACCTTGGGCGAAACGCCAAACATCAAAGGCAAATAAACTCGGTGCCATAGCACATCCAAGGGATGCCGCCATAAAACAAAGAAGAGAAATAAGCATTACCGGCTTTCGACCGTAACTATCGGACAATGGCCCCACAAAGGGACTCGCCAGACAATAGCCAAAAGAATTTACACTGAGGGTCCACTGCAGATCGGCTTCAGCGGCTGCAAATTCCAAAACCATTTCAGGCAATGAGGGGGCATAAATATCTGTTGACATCAGCACGACAGAAATACCAAAGGCCAAAAGCCACGGGATATAGGTTGAAAAAGAAGGTTGCATGCTTGTAGTCGTCATAAAACAATGATCCTTAAAAATAGAATATAAAATACTTATAAAAGGAAAGCACTTAAAATAAAACTTTTTTCCCCAGAATACCACAATAACTTTCACGAGAAGGGTTTGATAGAGCTTGGTATCCGTGATAGCCTATTATTAACAGGAGAGCTTCAAAACATGAATACCTTTCGTAATTTTATTTTACGCTTTTTGATAATATTGTTTCCGGCCTTCTTGATTTCTTTTGCATTTTTTAATTTCCGAACCCTTACAAAACTTGAAATCACTTTAATGTCTCTTTTAAGCCTTGGCCTGCCTTGGCTGTTTTATGAACTCGTCTTACATTATGATCACCAATCCAAAGCAAACAAAGCTCTTCTCAGTTTTTGCAAATCCATGGAACGCATCGTAACAGGTATATCATCCCTTGAACGAACAAGCAAAGAAGCTCCCAAAGAAATGATGACGGAACTTCGCATAATGCAAAGTATCATGGGACAAATTATGCAGGAAAAGGAAAGTACTCCCTCCCCTAAAACAAAGCCTGCAAACATAAAAACCGATGCGCCCTTACCGGCATCGGCAGAATCAGAATTGAGCTCTCCCTCTTTCACTCAGGTACACAATCCGGAAGAAGAAACCGCTCATGTCATTGAGACAAAACAAACTCAATCCGCCTCTCAAAAAGAAGACTCTCAATCATCAATAAAAGAAAAAACAACCCCTCTTACAAGAGAGCAACTCTTAAATATCATTGAAAAAGCCCTAAATAATGACCGCATCGAAATGCTGATTCAGCCTATTGTGAGCCTTCCCCAACGCAAAGCACGACACTTTGAATGCTTTTCTCGTATTCGCGAAGAAGACGGCACCATCTATACACCCGACCATTTTTTACATTTAGCCGAAGAAGAAAACCTTATCCGTTTGGTTGACAATGCCATGCTATTTCGTTGTATTCAATTGGCTCGCGCCTCTGCAAAGAAAAACTTTGATGTTTCCTTTTTTTGCAATATTTCTCAACATACTTTGTCTGATAAATTTTTCTTTGAAAGCCTTTCGGAATTCCTTCATAGTAACCGTGACCTTGCCCAACACATCGTATTTGAATTTCATGAAGAGGCGATTATCCATAATCTAAGCCCTATAGAACCTCTTATCAAAAAGCTCCGTTTATTTGATTGCCGTTTTTCTGTTGATCAGGTAACCCGTCTTGATTTAAATATTAAACGTCTAAAAAATCTTAACTTCAAATATATAAAATTCCATAGCCCCGTCCTCATGAAAGAGCTTAGTCGTCATTCGGGCCCCGAACAAATTGCAAGCTTTAAAAAAGAGTGCGACCTCAACAATATGGACGTTATTCTCTCCCATATTGAGGATGAAGAAGCCCTTCTAAAACTTAACGACTTTCATTTTGATTATGGTCAAGGATTTCTGTTTGGAAGCCCTGTTTTATCAAAACGTTAATTGAAAAGAGGGGGTATTTTTGCCTAGTTTTTCACTAGGCAATAATGAAGAACAGTTCTATTTTGAAGAGCAACCGCCCTATAGAAATAAAGCAAAGCAATAAGAATGACTCGGAAAATCTTAGATATCATTTCAACGGGAAGTGCCTGCCCGCCCGAACATCTGAAAAAAACATGTGCCTATGCCCGATCAAAAGGTTTTCTACCAAGAACATCAACGGTCTTTTTTAGCGATCACCCTCTTTATATTTGTCATGATGAGCAACGTTTTTTGAATCTTAAAGAAGCTTTGTATTCAGAGGATTCTGAAGTCATTTGGTGCTTAAGAGGGGGATCCGGCACATCTCGACTTTTACCGAATTTGCTTTCCTTACAAGCCCCCCCAAAAAAGAAAAACCTTATCGGCTTCAGCGATGTAACGGCACTCCATTTCTTTCTAACTCAACATTGGGGCTGGAAAACCATTCATGGCCCGACTCTTAATTCATTCATTAATACCACAGGACAAAGCGACTCCGTCACGTCAACCTTTGATCATTTGATTCAAAACGGCACAGCCTCCGTAAACCTTTCCCTAACCCCTCTAAACGAAGGAGCTCGTCTTCAAAATGCCCTTCAAGGGCGCCTTTTTGGCGGGAATTTAGCTCTCAGTCAACGCAGCATAGGTACGCCTTGGCAGTTAGACACCGCAGAAAAAATTCTCTTTTTTGAAGATGTAAATGAGTTCCCTTACCGCATTGCAGAAACCTTGGATCACCTAAAACACGGAGGGCTCTTTAAAAAAGTAAAAGCCGTCATTTTTGGCCAATTTACAAATGATAACCCTGAAGAAAATGAGGAAAAACTCTTAGATCATATTTTCTCCGAATTTGCAGAAAAAGCCGCTTTCCCTGTGTTTTCTAACCTTGCCGTCGGACATACGTCTAATAATCACCCTCTTCAGCTTAATAGTCCCGTTACTCTGTTACCAAAAGAAGACTTGGTTTTTCTAAAGCAAACTCTTTTTCTTTAAAAGGTTTCGATCGCAAGGGCAACGGCTTCCCCACCGCCGATGCAAAGAGTTGCAATTCCACGCTTTTTACCATGGGTTTTAAGGGCATGAACCAAGGTTACAAGAAGACGCGCACCACTGGCACCAATGGGATGTCCAAGGGCACAAGCGCCCCCGTGGACATTCACTTTTTCAAGGGGAATCTTACACTCTAGGGCACAAGCCATAGCAACAACACCAAAGGCCTCATTAATTTCAAATAGATCAACACTCTCTTTGATCCAATTCGCTTTTTTCAGAACAGCCTCAATAGCACCGACGGGGGCAAGAGTAAACCACTCCGGCTCGCGCGAGAATTCGCCATATGCCACGATACGAGCAAGAGGTTCAATCCCTTTTTGCCGGGCATTCTCCTCGGTCATCAACAAAACAGCAGCAGCACCGTCAGCAATAGAGCTAGAATTTGCAGCCGTTAATGTCCCCTCTTTTTTAAAAGCAGGACGTAAGGTTGAGATTTTATCAAAGCGTACTTTTTGCGGCGTTTCATCTTCTGTTATAAGGATAGTTTTATTACGCTCTTTGATTTCTAACGGCACAATTTCCGTTGAAAAATAACCGGCCTTTTGAGCCGCTAATGCCTTTTCTCCCGATGCCTTGGCAAAGGCATCTTGATTCTCTCGGGAAAAGTTTTTTTTCTGTGCTAATGCTTCGGCGAAAAGACCCATGGACGTACCGCCGCTCATAGCATCTTGAAGCCCGTCCCACATCATGTGATCCAAAAATTGATGATGTCCCATACGTAATCCGGAACGAGCCCCCCGGCTTAAATAAGGAGCGTTAGTCATACTTTCCATACCTCCGGCCAGCACGACGGAACAGCTGCCGACTTGAATAGAATCATGAGCCAGCATCACGGCTTTTAAGCCCGATCCGCACACTTTATTGACCGTCATGCAATGTGTACTTTGTAATAAACCTGCCTTAAGGGCAGCCTGCCGAGCAGGTGCCTGACCAAGGCCTGCACTCAAGACACATCCCATAAAAACGGCATCAACCCCTTGTTCTAAAACGGTGCTTTCTTTGAGTGTTTCTTTTAAAGCATGGGCACCAAGATCCGTTGCACTCAGAGGTGATAACCCCCCTTGAAAAGAGCCTGTCGGTGTTCTTTTGGCATCAACAATAACAACATTTTTTAGAGACATTTAGAAGGACCTTCTTATTTTACCTTAGGATTTTCCGGTGAGTTTTTATCTAAGGCGGCAGGAGTAATGATACCGGCTGACACGACCATTTTTATACCCTCTTCAACGGTCATACTCATGGGTTTTAAATCACTGCGCGGGACAAAAAGCAGGTACCCTGATGTAGGGTTCGGCGTTGTCGGCACAAAAACATTAACCACTTCTTCCTTTGTACCCTGCTGCACTTCTCCTTGCGTTACTCCTGTCACAAAACCAAGAGACCAGAGAGCTTTACGGGGATATTCAATCAGGACAACTTCTCGAAATGAGTTTTTATCCCGTTTAAAAACCGCCTCAAAAATTTGTTTTACAGCAGAATAAAGACCACGCACAACGGGCATGCGATTAACAAATCTTTCCCCTGTTTTAACAAAAAGACGCCCCAAAAATCCGGTTGCAAAAGTCCCAATAAGTGTAAAAACCACAAAAGCAATAATAATACCGAACCCCGGTAGATCAAAGGGGATATACTTTTCAAAATAGTATTTTGCGGGGATGAGGCTTTTCACTTTCTCATCAATGGTTGTAATGGTTTGCCAAACAATATAAGCCGTTAAGGCTAAAGGTGCAGTCACCAAAACACCCGATAAGAAGTGACGCCAAATTTTTGAAATCACCGTTACAGAATCAGCACCGTTTTTTTGCGTTTCATTTGTATTACGATCTGTCATATTTTAAACTCTTAACGGTTTTTCTTGATGCCTTAAAGTTACCGGCACAACAGCTACTATGTTTGACAGCTACCATGTTTGAACGAATAAACTTTGCACTTGATCTCCTCGACGATATTCAATTTTCCACCCATCCCTTGAACGGGACAAATACCTCAAAACCTCATCAACTGTTTTAATCGTTTTGCCGTTTATTTTTGTAATAACGTCTCCCGGCAACAGACCGTTTAGCCGAGCCAATGAACCGTTTCTAATCTTGTAAATTACAACACCACCGTCTTCATAGGGAATGGCATAATCCTCTGCCACAGCCGGAGAAAGCCCCGTAATCATCGCGCCTGTTAAGGGGTTTCGTCCTGCCACACCGACACGACGATTATCGGCAATATCAGGCGGTTCAACCAACGTCACTTTTACATCTTCCGTCTTAGCATTCCTTAATAATGTAAACGTTGCAACTTTGCCCACCTGTAAGGTTGCCATACGGAATTTAAACGAAGACTCACTCATAATTTCATGACCGTTTACTTCTAAAATGACATCGCCTTGAACAATTTTGGCAGCCTCGGCAGAGCTCCCCTCAAATACTTTTCTAACCAGCACACCCTTGGCTTTTTCAAGACCAAGACTATCGATCATGTCCGACGTAATAGATTGTACACGCGCCCCAATCCACGGGCGGATGACTCTCTTATCACCGCGGCCGACGCTGGCCAAAACCGGCGCAACAAGATTTGACGGCACTGCAAAACTAATCCCGATTGAACCTCCCGTATTAGAAAAAATTGCCGTATTGATCCCGACTAAACGACCGTCCAATGTCACAAGAGGCCCGCCGGAATTTCCGGGGTTAATGGCAGCATCCGTTTGAATAAAGGAACGAAAATCCTCCACGCCCAATTGACTCCGTGCCAAGCCGGAAACGATACCGCTCGTTACCGTGTGGCCGAAACCAAAAGGATTTCCAAAGGCTAAAACCATATCACCAACCTTCAATTGATCGGCATCCCGCAGTTGTAAATAAGGAATATCTTTGTCTGTTGTTTTTAATTTTAAAGCAACAAGATCCGTACGCTTATCTAAAACAGCTATTTCTGCTACCATCTCACGACCGTCATGCAACACAACTTTAATTTCCTCGGCAGCTTTGATCACGTGGTAATTAGTGATAACAATACCGCTTGGGTGAACAATGACTCCGGAACCAAGTGAACTTTGAACACGCCCCCCTCTTCCGGGCGCGCCTTCACCAAAAAAATGTCTAAAAATAGGGTCTTGGAAAAAAGGGTTTTCCTGTGCTGTTTCAACAACACGAGCCGCATAGATATTCACAACGGCAGGTGCAACTTTTCTTACCACGGGGGCAAAAGTAAATTGAAACTGTTCTCGACTTTGAGGAACAACTTCCGGATTTTGAGGAACATTTCCTTCTGTTGCGTCAACAACAGAGAGCATGAACAAAAATGATAATAAAACGGCGCGCATGTGAACTACATTTTTCCCTATTATTTTTCACCCATTATACCTATTTCTCCCTTAAGAAACAGTTAAAATTTCAATGGGTTTAATCCGTCTCGTTGATAAAAAAATTAAAAAAAATTATCATTTTTCGTACTGACATTTAAGGGAATTCCTTTATATTAGGGAATGTTTTATAGAAAGTTTCTTGGCTCCCCCTCAAGAAAACCGTACTTAAAGACTTATGTGCCCGTAGCTCAGTAGGATAGAGCACAAGATTCCTAATCTTGGGGTCGGAGGTTCGAATCCTCTCGGGCACACCACTATTTCCAACGGTTTCAGCCCTACTCTTTTTATCTCCATAATGGCTGGGGAGCAAATGGGGAGCAAATTAAAAAATTTCAATTTTATTACTCTCTTCCCAAATATCTTTATTTATTGAATAAAATCATGTATTAAGACAATCAAGGTTACAAAAAGATAGAATGTTTCAGTTTAAAGCAAATCTATCAAAGCAAGCAGGTTGATAGCGTTGAGAAGTAAATTTATAGGGAGCCTTTTTTTAGTTTTTTTCATATGGCTATTTTTGTTCTTGTTTAAGTCATACAGGGCAGATCAAGACCGCTTGGAAAAAATTGAAACAAACATTACAAATGCCTATATCAGCGGAAAGGCCGTTTCAAGATCTCTGAATCACTACATTCAGAATAAAAAAATACAGGATAATCCCAACTTAATTTTAAAGCTGATCAGAAATACTTTGCAGAACGGCCTCTCCCCTAAAGAAAAAATCTTCATTTCAACCCTCAGCTATAGTGACGAAAATCATAAAATCACCCCCCTTGGCATTTCAAAGGCTCAACAAACTTTGCCAATTTTTTCCAAATCCAATGAAATTGAGATTCTGTCTACAGTGAGGACTAACAACCTATTCTCCGGAAACTTAACTGTTGTTATCTCCTTAGCTGGCTTTATGGAGGAAGTTAGAGATTTAGGCTATAACATGATTTTGAGCGAAAAACTGCAAGATCGTCTAGCAGTTAATATGTCCTTAAACATGAAAAAGAGGTTGCTCAGGCTGTTTGATGAGTCAATTTATGACCACTTCCTTATTATCCTTTTGCTATTTGGAATTTATGCCCTCTTTCGGAGGGGGGCATTGAAGGCTCTGGGTGAGTACGACCGCAAACAAAAAAATTTATTACAGGATAATAAAAAGACAAATGAGATGCATCAGCAGAAAGAAGCTATTCATAACCATATGTTTCAATACTACTCTTCCTCAATAGAACAAATAAAAATATATAAAGAGCTGCTTGATAGCAACGATCCGTCCTTTTCCCAAAAGGAGCTCATCGATAAAATAAATCAGACCTTAGATGATCTTCAATCCCTTAAATTTTCAACACTAGAAAACGATGAATTTACCCTGAAGGAATGTGTGGAAAAAGCGATTACAAGCCTTTATCAAAAAGTTTTCCAAAAAGAGATAAATATTCAAACACATTTTGAAGGTTGCGATATCTGTTTAAAAAGCCCTCATCAAAACGTAGTGTTGCTTTTAATTGCAAACCTTCTAAATCAATCCATTGAGCGACTTCCGAAGCAAGGAAAAATCGACATTTACTTAAATCCTGAGAAAAAAGAGTTCCTAAAAATTAAGGATAATGGATACAGATTAAAACTGCCTGATCCCAAGGCCTCATTTACACGAGGAGAAACTTTATTTTCCTTAGATCAAAATTTCTTAAAAACAATAGCATATGCAAACTCCTTGCATTTAGAGTTTTACCTAGAAAATGATGCACATATTGCTCAACTTGGCGAGGCTAAAGTCATGGCTACCCAAAGACTGCCCCTCAAGGTCGTTCGATGATGCGCATTGCTCAACACTTACTTGTCCTTCTTTTACTAATTTCTAATGATGTCAGCGCTACTAAATTCACTTATATCCCTTATTCCCCTGATCAATTTATCTCTCGGGAAAAATATCAAAAGCAAATTCATGACCAATTTGAAAATAATTCTACTGTTTTACTCTATGGCTTACCCGGTATTGGAAAGACAGCATTAGCTGCACTTTATGCTCAGGCTCAAATGCAAGAGTACGCTTTGATTTACTGGATTGACTGTCGCCATAATGTGACCCAGCAGATCAAAGAAATGTTCAATCTTCTTCATCAAAAATTCCAGATTCCATTTGACTTCAAGAAATTGTCTTTAAAAAATTCATGTGCTCTTCTTTATGAGTTTTTTTCAGAAAAGAAGCAAAAAATATTAATCGTTTTTGACAATTATGATGAACATAAAAATATTCAAGATTACATCTCTTTGGCGCAAAAAGGTTCGTGCCACTTTCTGCTAACATCCCAAGATAAATCTTTACATGCAAACAGAATAGAAATTGGTGGGTTTGAACCAAATGAATCAAATCAATATTTGAGCCTAGACTTATCCTTTGCAGAAGACGCAGAGTTAACTTATATTTCCAATATGTTGTCTGGCTACCCCCTGTTTCTATCTATTATAAAAGAGTATTTGTTAAACACTGGAACCACAAAAGAAAGTTTATACGAAATCCAAAAGATATTTGCTTCCTTTTTAGAGCCTCAAAATCTTTTTAATCCCTCTACAACTGATAATTACAAAGGATTTTTACCCCTTATTGAAATACTATTAAATAATTTTTCGAAAAAAAACCCAAGAGCCTCTGAATATCTGTTAGCCCTAAGTTTGTATGGCCCTACCAAGATAAATCGGGAATTATTATTTAAATACTTAGAAAAGAATGAAAATGATAATTTATATGGCATACTCTCTAGCATGAGCTCAACCTCACTAATTTCCCTTAACTCAGGAGGAGAAAAAATGTCGTTTCATTTCCATGACATTGTTCACAAGATTATAAGGTTTTTCATCTCTGCGCCCAAGCGTCAGGATATTATCAACTTAGCCATTGATATCTTGTATACTTCTCTTGATAAAGAGTCTGTGAACTCTACTAGCGTTTTGCTTAAGGAGAATGAAATAGTCACGCACGCTGAAAGCCTTATCGCCTTTTGTGAGCAATGTAATTATTCAAAGAGCTATTGTCAAATGTTGTGTATGGAGGTCCTTAGGCGGCATTTCGTAAGTCTTCATTTTCCGTGGTAATTCCGTCTTTAAAATTTACTCCTTCTAT
>CAJDWK010000017.1_pt1 | contig 23088 bp, 28 predicted proteins | sample 7391621 | NCBI WGS metagenome assembly CAJDWK01 (sample SAMEA7055734, study PRJEB34461) | soil metagenome | biome: terrestrial ecosystem; feature: Peninsula; material: soil | place: Antarctica | collected 2016
CGCCCATACACAACTTTTTGTTATAACTCTTAAATTCATTAGGCATATGAATATTATGCATTTAATTCAATAAGGCACTTTCATTGGTAAGGGGTATATCTAAGAAGCTCAAAAAAAATTCATTGCTAATTCTCAAGCAATTGACTTCAATTCATCGGATATGAAAAACATCCGTAATCCAGGAGGTCAAATATTAGAAGCACGTAATACAACAGATTTTGGACATTTGTCATATGCCCTTCTATATGTAGTAATAGAGGGGTTTACAGAGCTGGGAATAGAAGAAGAATTTAATGAAATTGAATTTGATGAGAAAAGATTTTCAGAAGATCTAAAGAAATTTAGAAATGCAGTCTTCCATGTTAAAAAAAGTCGTGCAACTGCCTCAGACGTAACATTTAAATGTTTGGATGATGAAGATTTCCTACCTTTTATAGAAAAGTCATATATTGCTTTAAATAACTATTTTCACATAAAAATTGTAAAACCAATAGTGGATAAAACCAAAGAGTTTGTGTATAAAGATTAACGAAAACGGTAGGAGTTATGTGGAATAACCCCTAAAAAATTTGAAATGAGTAGAAAATGGATGACCATTTAAAAGAAAAAATAAAGAAAGCTAGATCAAGTGGATTTGACCTTCCTAAGGAAATTACCTCTGAGAAAGAAATTCTGCCAGATGGAAATATGGCATATGTATTTAGTCATGATTCACTGGGGCAATTAGGAAGATTAATTATCTTGCCGCACCCCAGTGGCCAAGCACAAATTAACTATGAGGTATCAGGGTCGCCAGATGATCCTCTCACACAAAAAAGAACGGAGATTATCACGCCGATCTTTAAGAAAATCATAGATCAAATGGATGCTATCCTTGGCTCTAGTGATCAACCCGTACAATCAGGACCTACAAGCAAAAAAACAAATAAGATTAAAAGTATGGTCTTTCCTTGTGATGATTGCAATGCACCAGTAGCTATATTGCTTTATGCAGAATCAAATACCAACGCTGCAATAGAAGATGTCGCTCGTCTGATGTTTGATAACCTTGATAAGGTTGACGTGCCAGCGTGGATTATGGGCCCAGAAGAGAAAATAGTCAAAGAAGGGCACGAAGGAATTCAATCATTGTCTTTGAAAGTGTGGCCTATGCGAGAGGAAATTAAAACAGTGACCTCTTTTGAAATGCACCCTATTTTCTTGGATTTGATGCAAAACCATTGCAAACAAAAATAACTAGAAGAATTGCCTTTAGAAAATGAGGTTGACACCCATAACGTTATGTGTAATAATTAAGTATGATTAAGTCTTTTTCTTGCAAAAAATCAAAAAAAATATGGGAAGGGCTTAAAGTTAAAAGCCTGTCTATAGACCTGCAAAATCATGCAAGGCGAAAGCTACGTATGTTAAACAACGCTAGAATTATAGATGATTTGAAAATCCCTCCGGGGAATAAACTTGAAGCCTTAACTGGTGACCGAAAAGGCCAGTTTAGTATTCGGGTTAACCAGCAATGGCGCATTTGTTTTATATGGGAAAATGGTGATGCCCTCAATGTGCACATTATTGATTACCACTAAGGAAGGAGAAAACTATGCCTTATTTAAAAAATATACATCCCGGCGAGGTTCTTCAAGAAGAGTTCCTTTTACCCATGGGCCTATCTCAAACGAGGGCGGCAAAAGATATGGGCGTTTCACCGAGAAGAATTAATGAAATTGTTTTAGGAAAGCGTTCTATCACAGCAGACACTGCCATGAGGCTTTCATTATACTTTGGAACCTCTGAGCTATTTTGGATGGGACTTCAAGATGATTATGACTTAGACGAAGTTAAACGCCAAAAAGGGGACGAAATAAGGGCCAGTGTCGTTTCATTACCACACTAATCCTTACTAACAGCTCTCAATCCAATAATTATTATTTTTTTGGTAATTTCACATTGAACATTTTTTCGTAATACTCCTTCCAAGAATCACCCATAAGGGACCATAGCTTATCCTGTTCTTTTTTCGGGAGCTTTGGCAATGCAAATTGCAGAAGAGCGCCGTGCTCCATTTGTCTCCGTTGATCAGCAGTAAGGTCAATTTTCAAAATGCTTGTTTGTGGGAAAAAGTACCATAAACCAAAACCGCTAGCTGTACTCCCTAGGCAGAATGAAAAACAAAGTCCTAAACCTAATTTGGATAGTCTCTTTTTCTGCTTGCTGTTTTCATTTTTCAAAATGTTTAGAAAATCTGACTGGTCCTTCTTTAAAGCACTTATAATGCTATGAAGCTGTTCCGTTTCTTTGTGGATCACAGGCCTTAATAAGTTTGCGATTTTATCACTCAAAGTATCGGCTGTTTGAAGAAAGGAATTTTCAATTGTGTTAGAAATCTCCTCATTACAACTCCTCAAGAGTGCCACTTCAGTAGAAATCCCCTTCCGGGAATCCTCAATCTGTTTTGAAGCATCAACTATCTTTAATGAAAATGAATCCATGATGTCTGCTGTTCTCGATAAGGTACCAATTGCTTCATTCAGTTCAGGTGTGTTTTCCATAATCTTTTCCTTTAAATAAGTTGAAAGTCTTCATGTTGTTTTTTAATGTCGTTGTAGGTCATTTTGAGTTTAGAGATCGGGAATTTCCCAGGGAATTTGAGATAACAAGATAAATCCGCCAGCTTCCCAATTTCTGTGGGCAGAACTAAGCGCCTTATGCTCTTTTGCATATTAATGGACTTCCCATCTCTCATTTGGTGAGCACCATAAGAAACGCTTTCTCTTGCTTCTTCTATTTCTTCCTCACCCAACCATTTTGAGATTTGTTCTGTTGCTTGCACTTCTTCACAGCGAAAAAAGAACTTTGTATTAAAAAGGTTAAGAATCGTTTTGGAACCGTTGTTACCATAAACTTCATCAAATTGTGAGAGGCCTTGGAGCCCTCCAAAAACACAAGCACCGTATTTTCGGCCTTTGGAGAGTAAAGGTTGAAGCATGTTAAGTTTTTGCAAAGCAGGAAGCTCGTCCATAATAAACCAGAGGCGGCGATTTGAGCCTTCAGATTGAGTCATAAGAAGACCTGCTACCGCATTAAACATAGAAGCAATTAAAGGATTTAAAGTGGCAAGCATATCTTCATTGGCCGTTAGAAAGATCCAAGCTTTCGAGTCTTCATCTTTCACCCAATCTGCCAAAAGAAGGGAGGGTTTTCTGGGATCAAGGTGTTTTAAGAACTGAATGCTAGAGGAGAGTGTGGCTTTGAAGCTCAAGGTTGTTTTCTCATTCTTTGAATCAGCAAAGGTTGTGGCATCGGTATTCTTAAAAAAGGAGCAAAATTCACCCAAAGGTTTTCTGACTAGAATTTCGTGAAGATCCTTAGGGCTAATATTTTGGTTTTTTGCCTTTTGAAGTGCTACAGAAAATAACGTAGCAGAACCGTTCCGCCAGAGAGGATCTGAATATTCGGAATTCTTTGGCACAATGGCCTTGGCTAGATTATCGAATTGATATTCATAAAGGCATTCATTAACAATGTCCCAATTACATCCCCTGCTATCAAAGGGGTTGATAATGACATCCCCCCTTTCAGGATTGTAGTATTTTGAGACCATGTCTCCTGTTGTATCTATCACAAGGGCTTTTTGACTACGTTTTTCAATTTGGGGGAGAATCTCGTTATAAAGGTTTGTTTTCCCAGCCCCAGTGGTTCCAACAGCCAAAATATGTTTTGTCTCAGAATCTTTAATGAGAGGCAGCTTTTCAACGGTAAGATCCGATGCTTTTCGGCGGAGATAGATCATGCGTTTAAGCTTTCTTGAGGATACAAGAATTTGTCCTCTAAGTCGTTTAGATCGGAAGCTAGAGCGGCCTTTTAAAAACCAAAATAATAATAAGAGACCTAAGCTAATTAGAAAAGCCTTCACACCATAACCCACTTGGTTACTCACTTCGCTTTCTACATGGTTTCTTAAATTAGGGGTATAAGCGTTATTAAGGAGATCAAGGGCTCTGATCTGATCTGATCCATATTCCGTGGGCCAAGAGATGATATAGTTATGGCGGTTCCCTTCAGATTTCCAAGGCAAAATATATTCCGTTTTATAGGTAATTAGGTACTGTTTAATAAGGTAAAAGGGGACTTTATCCACCACACGAAGGGAAAACAGCCCTCCTCCAATGATTAAAGAAATAACAACCCCAACGGTCATAACTTGCTTAATCATTCTTAAGTTATGAAGGTGAAGTTGACCGCCTCTAACGAAGTTTTTAGACATTTTTATACCTTTTTTACTTTGTGTAATTTGTTGAAAATGCTATACTGTAAGTACAATTAATAAGACTTTTCAGGGAAGAAATATGTCTCACTACACGCATCCACAAAAGAAAATGAATTGGTTCTTTAAGAAATTTGAAAACAACGAGCATTCTCATGTTCTCAAAGTTATAGCTCGTTTGACTGGTGTTTTGACCATGATTGTTGCGGCCTTTTTCACTGAAAACATGGAGCTTCTTCTGACGTTCTTTGCCGGCGGCATTCTTGCCATGGATTTTATCTTCTTTATTCTTGGAAAAAGGGATTCTCACTACAAAACAGCTATATTGTTTCACGATATCCAAGCCACGCCGGAAAGCATGGATAAGTACAATAGAATACTGCTCATCGTGAAGTCCTTGGCCTTTGTTCTGGTTATCATGGCTCCTGCCTTGATTCACTACTATGGCTTTCTCTGTCTGATCATCGCTCCAATCGTTGGAAACCAAGTTAATTTTGGAAACTGGATTGGGGACAAGACCAACAGCACATCCTCCTTTGAAGACAGGTATGGTTACAATTCTCCTCAAAGATCCCATGCAGATATGACTTACGGCGTTCACGGGTATAGTCCTCACTCTGGTGCATATATAGGTGACTCTTCTATATTCTGAAAATGTAGAGACATACATTACCTCTTCCCCTTATTGATAGAATCAAAATCTTTCTGTTCTTGACTGCTCTTCTCTGAAGGTCGTTGAAGCCCCTCATTATTACTTGTTTTAGATTTCCAAGCATTAGAACCACTATCAAGGGGATTATCATAACTCACCTCATTGGCATTATTACTGCCCATGATATGTTCATATCCATCCCTTGCTAGATTACTCAACGTATTATCCCCTCCTTTTTGCATCAAATGGGTTAAGTTACTTTCTTCGGATGTCGTTTTGAATTTCTCTTGATTCATTTTATGTGCCTCACCCATATTTTGTTCCCTTGAGGCAATACTATTATCATTTTGCTTTAGATGAGCATTGGCTTCGTTCTTATAGGCTTCAAATTGCTTCATGAGGTGTTGAGGTGTTTTGAGGCCGGAGGTATCAATGGCACCTTGAACATGAGCTCTGCCCGTAGAATTAATCTCCGGTGTTTGACTTAAATAGCTTTGAACCTCTTTATCATTAAACACATGATCGCTATTCTCAACGGCTGACCTGATCGCCGCCTGCTTTGAGGACAAGAATTCTGATTTATACCCCTCAACCTCTGAACCCCCTTGGTTGATGTAGGAGACCAAATCGGCCCGTGATCGACCTGTTTTCTCTCCAAGAAATCCGAGCCATGAATCATTTTCATTGGTATTAGTCCCAACGGTATTTTGGTCATTAATGGCCTGGGTCTTCTCCCAATTTTTAGAGGTCACAGCAGAACGACTATAGGCTTCCGCCGTTGATTGAGTTTTGTTCAGACTGTGATTCAGAGCTGTTGCAGCATCCGCACCTGATGAGTCGGAGAGTCTTCCACTTTTGCTCGTGGCGAAGTCTTTCATCTTTGAAATATTCTGACTAAGTTGGTCTCCTTTTGTTGAATTTGATATTTTATCCATAGATTCATTGTTTTCAGCACCTGAACTCACGGCACCATGTGCGTTCACTTCTATTCCGGCTAGTTTGCCCAAAGCCCCCGTTCCGAGACTTCCTCTAAGTCCAGCTTCAAGAGCTGTTTTTGCACTAACGCCGTGCTTTTTTGCAATATCATTAGATTGCCTTAAGGTTTCCTCAGCAGATTTTTGCATCGCGGCTCTTTCGGAAGTGGTCGCCCCCTCATCCACAACGGTTCCATTGGCCACCTTTTCTGTAAAGGATAGCAATTCTCCCGAAGCATCAGTGACGGACTTATTAAAGCTATTTTGTTGCTGCTCAGTAAGGGCCTTAGAATCTCTCACACTATTACCGATGGAAGAACTCAATTGACCGGAACTTGAGAAGTTTTCTCGAAGGGTATCTTGGTTTTCCTGAACCCTCATTTCCCCATTCTCACCTTGAGTCACAACCTGTGACCCCGTATTAAGGGTTTCCGCATAGTTATGACTGCCGACATTGTTTTGTTGGGCAACGGAACGAGACGCAATGGTTTCATTCATGAGGTTCTGATTCCCCATGGAAAGATTTCCGTCTGCTGCTTCAGCAGCCATACGACTGGCTCCAGCATCCATTCCCCCTGTTGCACTTTGCATGATTTGAGTGATGGCAAACTGCCCTCCTGAAACAAATCCCCATGCCAACAACGGTACCATTAATTGCATTCCAGCAGCCCATCCCGCCACATTAAAAGCGGCATCGGCCAGACCGGACGTTGTGGCAATACTAAATCCAACGGAACCATCCATGACAGTCTCAGTAGATCGTTGCAAGAGCATGACAGAGAGAGCATTTAAGATGGTCGAAAACACAGGCCACATTTGAATGCTAAACATCATTTTAGTCCATGTGACAAATATTTTTAATCCCCCAGGCATAAACGCAAAGGGAATCACTAACAAAAACATGACCGACAATAAAGCAAAGAGAAAAGATTGTAACAATGGCATCGTTGTTTCGCCCACAACGTTCTTCATGAATCCCCCCATTCCTTGCGACTCCAAATTTCGGGCTGCATTCATGGAAACGAGTTCAGGATGCAATCTTGGATAATTGTGCTTCTCACGCGCATCATCAAAGGCTTCCTTTTGCGCATTCACAACCATCATTTGTTGAACTTGCGCAGATGCCTCCTTTGTCGAATTAGAAACCAATTGCCAGGCCTCTGACATAATAGGTTTTAAATGCTGAACATCAGTCTTTTGTGGACTGAAACCAAACATGCGAGCGGCTAAGGTTTTAATGCCTTTTTCGCCTTCTACGGCGAGAGCAGACTTGATCTCAAAGGCCGCAATTCGGCATGACTTATAGACATTTTCTCCATCTTCGTTCCGCCACTTAATTCCTAATGAAGGATGACCATTGCTTTGAACCCATGACACAATATCTTCACTGGTACGAGCGGCTTCTCCCTTGCCTTTGATATTTGTCTTGAGATACGGCAACCAAACACATTGATCCATCCAATCTTTCACATTTTGACGGACGCGAGGATCTTTAATTCGCATGGTTCTGGCCTCTCGCGTCAATCTTGACGAAAAGGCAAAACCTGTCTTCGTGAAACGTGTTAAATTCTTTGTCTCAAAACTTTCCTCCATGAGATCTATTAAACCCCGTGACAGGGAAGCGCTTGCCGTTGCAATAACAGCTAAGCCAACAGGTATGTTGTCCACACGGTCATACCTAAAGGTTGGATCAACTTCATCAATAATATTAAGGTGTGTCTTTGGCACAAGGGCAATGAGTAGAAAGGCATAAGTTGGTATAAACCATTTCTTAGCAAATATCCCAAAGTTAGCTTGGGCGGTAGCAGTCACCGCCGCCCATAAACCCCCAACCAAAAGAGCAGGATACATAAAGCTCGTCCAATAAGGAGAATCCGACTTGCAAATCATGGCAATCACATTAAAGACCTTGTAGAGCATATGACCACCGCCATACGTATAAATAACATCCATTTTAAATTCCTCCTTCAAGATCGTAGTTAGCGCGTAATTCTGTTTCTTTTGCGCGGGTTATTTTGTCCAACTGCCAGAGTTCTTTTGTATCCAGCGTTGCTATTTTTTGTTGAAGTCTCGTTCTTGCTAACTCCAATCTTTCCTTAAATTCTTTTATGACTCTCGTACCCGGTTGAATCGATTCAATCACAGAGATCGCCCCCATAATTTCTTCCGCTATTGCTTCAAACTGCATCAATAGGATTTTCATAGCTAAATACTGTGTCGACCTCTCTAAGGGATAGTTCACATGAGATGCTGCTGATATTTGTATATATTTGTAGATCGGGAGATTAATAGAATCACTCAAAAAAACCATTTCCTCAGGACTGAATCTTTCCTCGGTCAAATATTTTCTCCGTAAACTATGGACATTCTTTATAATCTTTTGTGTGAGAGAGTTTGCTGGTGTAATAGAGTGCTTACTGTTCTCAGGATCTAAGCACCTTATATTCTCATCACAAACCAAAATTTCCGTCTGACCTCCCATTAAATAGGCATCCAAAAACCTATCATCATCGGCTTTAGGGGCCAGAAACATGACATTCCAATCCTCACCGTCTTTTGTAGAGATCACAGTTCCTACAAGGGACATAATCATTTGAGACAAGTCAACATCCTCCCGATAACGAGGGATTTTCTGCATGACATTCCAGATAAGATTGTATTCAGCAATTAACAGATCACGGTGCTTCTTCTGAAGCTCTTCCGCTGCCTTGTTACTTTTTTCCTTGCTATCACAACTCTCCCGAGCCCCCGTATAGTCGTTGTTAAAATTGCCACTCTGTTTCATGTCTAAACAAGCTTTCTCCCGCATGGCAGAGCCTTCAGGCAAAAGACCGACCATAAGTTGTTGACGGCCTTGGCACTCGTCTAAATGCATAGCATTAATTTCCAACAGACGCGCTTGAAGCCAATCCATGGTTCCAGCTATCTGAGGAACATATGTTTTAAGACCCAACTGAATGGCATAAATAGGCATACCTTGTGCCATGGATTTAAACATTCTGACAAACTCACCAGCTTTCATAAAGCTGATGCCACCAAACCTTAAATCAAAGTTTCCACAGGATCCTATTGCACGCGAAGGGAGACGAGCACTAATCAGATTAATGCTTTTATCTCGTTGGCGGACTGTCATACCTCCTGCCGAATAGTGACCCGTAGATTGCTCCTGAAATGAACCCGCTTGATTAAAATTGCTCTTGTTTCCAAGATGAGCAATCATGTCGTCTAATTTGCCACCTTCAACGGAACCGCCCATTAAAACGGCACTTAAAAATAAAACTCTCTTCATTAGTTAAGAACTCCTCTGTCCTTTAACGCCTTAATGGCATATTTGCTATTCTCTAAAAGAGCACTTTGGCTCACATATCCCTTGGCTAGGGCAATGAGGGTATTTTTCTTAGGATCCGCCAAGTAAAGAAGAGGATAAGCATTGTCTGGGTTAACGTTTGAAACAGCTTCAGAATTTTGAGTGCAAGCCATTCCCTCAAAACAGCCCCCCCCTTTAGTAAGACCTTGGACGTCAAAATGATGCTCCTTCGCAAACTGACGAACCACAGGCGCAAAGTCATGGCAATAAGGACAATCTTCCTTAAAAACATAAATCAAAGAATAGGTTTTAGATAATTCCTGAAGTACCGATTTCAACACCTTTTCTTCTTCTTCTTTGGCAATCTTCAAAGCCCCAGGGCTTGTTACATCAACAGCTCTATGGGGATCAAGAAGCTCTGATGTTGTCCAGCTTTCTTGAAACGCTCCCGCTTGAGCGATGATGGCATCATGGAGATGTCGGGCGCGGGTGGTATTCTCATTTGTGGGATATAAAATCGCTTTCGCCATTGCTTCATCATACTGCTTCCGATTGTCTTCCATTTCTTCAACAAACGTCTTTGGCTTCTGGCTGACTGTGTTTGCAGGCTTTGAAGCTTCCTGTTTTTTTTCTTCAACCAGAGGGGCTGGGTCTTGGTACCATAACCACCCCGTAGGTTTTCCGTCATTGGCCATCGCCTGAAAAGGAAGCAGCATAACCATTAAAATTCTATAGGGACACATCAGGATTCTCCTTTGTATTATAAAGCTCTGAGGCTTTAACTTTTTCTCCATGCTCTGATTGAGCAGCTTTAACTTTTTTCCCCCAACGACCACCAAGACCGGTGGCCGCCGTTGAAATACTTTGCACACTTGTTTTGGCGCGGATTTCTTCGTACAGAACGCTGAAATCTATCTTTGAAAAGTCTATGCGTTTGATTTCATCTATGGTCATCGGGCGGCAATCCGGATGCTTAGCATCCCCCCACCCGATTCCTAATTGCGCGCGGCCTTGTTCTTGCAAAAGTTTTGAAAGTTTGGAGCCAAAGCAGCAAAAAGACGTTTTCTTTGTAAGGCAGATCTTTGTTACAGCCTGCTTGTCAGAGCAATAAGTTCCCACCCTCACGCACTTGTTGGCGGACCTTTCTTTCTTGAGAAGCTTTTCATCATCTGAACAATTTTGCCCCAAACCAACAGAGCGACCCCAGCCGCCACTACCGCAACAATCCTGAAAATTCATCGTGGCTTTTGAGCACTTCAGAGCTTCTCCCCTAAAGATAAGAGGATTCTTCCCCATATCTTTAGACATCTCTTGAAACATAGAAAGCTTGGACATGGCATCGGCAAAGTCTTTGTTCGCTGCCCAACTGTGTTCATCACAGTTTCCATCCATGCAAAAAGGAACATCGCCCTTAAAACGGACTTGTCCGTTTCCAAGAGCAACAGATCGGCACAGAAAAGTCTTTTTGTTATTCACGCAGACCCCCCCTACTTTCTTGAGGCATTGGGCTTCAACTTGATCACATCCAGCGGCTCGAAAAGGGCCGCAGTTGTCTTTAGAGGGATATTTACAGTGATAGGTTCGGCGTTTCTTCCACCACTTCCTTGTGACCTTGATACACTCATCTCCCTCGCAAAACTCTCTAGTTCCAGGACCTTCAAGAATTTCTTCCTCTCCATAACGACACAGGCCTTTATTGGATTGTTTTTCGTAGCCGGTGCAGGAGTCTTCTATTGAATCTTCATTAGCATCAGAGGTTAGAACTTGAACGTCTTTATAGATATTTTCAGTTCCGAACGTATAACCACCGGAACCATAAACAGTCTGTTGGCTATTTGGTATTTCAGTATAAGAATAGCTTGTTATAGGTGCTCTATGACCTCGACCAAATATACTATTGTTAAAATGCCGAGTTTTTTCATAACGCTTTTCCGTCTTCTTTTTCAAATTGATATGGCGTGTTTGATCACAAGTATAGGTTGCTGGTTCCGCACTCTCCTCGCAAAGGTGCGTGGTTTCAACAACCTCTCTCACACCCCCTTCTTCATGCTCCTCTTCTCCTCCAATGAACTTCATGGGATCAGCCACGACCTCATTGGCATTTTGAATAATCTCACTATCTTCGGTGACGCGATAATCTTCGGCTTTAGTTGTTTTTTGGCTTTCAAGTACGTAACTCCCCAGCTCACTCTCATGGGTTGCTGAGGTTGCGGCTTCACTTAGCTCGTGGAAGTTTTCTTTGAAATGGGTTTCAGGCACATGCTCAGGCTTTATAACGTCTATTCCTTCAGGGATGCCCTCTTGGATACCCTGATCTAATTGTTGAGCTAAGGCCTTACCTTGGTCATAGGAGTTTTGATCAGCATGTGCTGAATAAGAAAGGAATAAAAATATGAAAAAGAAAAACATTATGAAGCTTCTCCCTTTTTAAGATAAGACTGGGCTAAAGCAAAAAGCTCCCCTTCCATAGAGAACAACTCCAAAGCCGATCTAATAGAGGTATTTCCCCTGACCTTGTCATGAATATCCGTCAGTTTTCCATCCTTGATTTCAGCCAGAACAAGGGCTGGGACACGGGTAACGTCAAAGCGTTCAAAAAGGGTCGGATCGATGTCAATGGGAATACCAAGCGCCTTTAAACGCTTGTGGGTTTTTTGGAAAGAATTATCAAGCAGACCACGAATAACAAGGACCGCGCCTATATCCTGAGCTTGCTTTGAAAGAACCTTAAGTGCTTCATCGCTCATGCCTAACGTCACAAAAACAAATAGTTCGGAATCCCCTTGATACTTCGCCTTGGGTCCACTGGACGGTGTCATTTTCGAGGCATGACAGATTTTACCTGTCTTTAAAGGTTTCCGCTCCGTGAAAATTTCTTCGGCTTCATTAAAACCAAAGAAAGACTTCTCTTGGGTCTCTTTTGAGCCTTCAACAATAGAGCGCACCTCACCATCATGGGCCGTCATTTGTTGTTGAGCATCCCGCAATAAAGAATCAGCCATCCGCTTGTAATCTGTAGCGTGGCTCATAGTAGAAAGCAGCACAACGGCAACCGACAATCTTGACACCAACTTGTAATACATGTTATACTTTGAGTACATAGTTATTAAAGGAGATAAAATCATGATTACCTTTCGCCCCCCTGAGGACATGGAAAAAGAGTTGAACCGACTCTCAAAAGAAACACATCGTCCAAAGAGCTACTACCTACGGGAAGCCCTTGGCGAGTACCTTGAGAAGCAAAGAGAAATACAAAAAGCTGTTGCCCTGTATGAAGAGCATTTAAACAGCGGAGACAAAGGCGTGTCTTGGGAAGACGTTCAGAAAAAAGCCGGCCTTTTAGAAAATGACTCCTAAAAAATGGAACCTTATTTTTACCCGTGATGCTGAAAAGAAATTTCTTAAGCTGGACAAGCCCGTTCAAAAGCGGTTCCAAAAATACATTAAAAAAATCTTGGATTCTGGCAGCCCAAGAGACTTTGGAAAGCCCCTGAAAAGCAATCTTACAGGACTTTGGCGCTATCGAGTTGGTGACTACCGCTTGATATGTGTCATTGAAGACACTCAACTTGTGATTACGACCGTTGATTTGGATCATCGAAAAGATGTTTATGATACCCATTAATTTAATTCCCCAACTCTTCTCGTTCTAAAAGGCAAATTTTGCTCTTTCCAAAACTGAAATATTTTGAAACAATCAAAAGAAAAGGATTTTTGATGGTTGTCGATCCGGCAAAACAAATTAGCGAAAAGGGCGCCCAATTTAGCCAGTGGATATCTGAACTTTCTGAACAATTGGGATTTTTTCTTGTTTTTTCGGTAATAATTTTCTTAATCATTAAATATTTCGAAGACCTCCTTCCAAAAAATGAATTTGGGCGAGTCCTCTGTTTTCTATTTGGTGTTGTCATCTCATTTATTTTCCTCAAAACAGACCTCTTTCCTGATTCCTTCAACATGGCTTTTAGCTCTTCTTCACTTGTTTGTTTTGTATTTTTTTTGCAAACAATAAAAAGAGCATTAAGATGACGGCAATATGAAAAAAATTCACCTCGTCTGACATGCCAGCTCCCTTCGAGGCAGCCTGCAAAAGACAAATTGTTAAGCCAAAGGAAACATCAAGAACCAGATCAGTCACATATAAAGGAGTTATATTGAAAGACTTTTCTTGCCGAACAACAGACAGGAAAAAAACAGCACCTGTTGAGAGAGCAGCAAACAGCAGGCCGAAAAGAAACAAAGACGCGCCCCTCTGAAAGAACACAGAAAAAAGGAACAACGCCGGAGAAACTATTTTCAACGTTTCAAAAAATAAAGACCATGTTTTGCACTCATAGAGTTTATCTTTACCTTGAAAAGACAGGGAATGGATTTTCAAACACCCTCTTTTTGAGGCTCTTTCACCATCGCCATTGTCTTTTTCAAAATAAACCTCTTTTCCCTTCAGTGTCGCGTAGACGTTTAAAACCAAAAGGAATATTGAAAGCAGTATGAATCCTAACGTAAATCCATAATCGAATTTTGCGGGAAGAGACATTATCCCAAATAAGAAACAAATGACTGCCAAAACAAAAACAAAATTAACCCAGAAGGTCTCCGACAAAAAAATCAAACGATGTTTAAAGCCTTTTTTCCCAGAAAGGAGGCAATAAATCCCATAACCAAGAGTGCTTACAAAAAGCACTTTTAGGAATAGAAGGACGTTTTCAAACCAAAGGCTCATCACAAGCAAAGAAGGAAGAGATAATTTTAATGTTTCAACGAACAAAGACCATTTTTCAATTTTATTTCCGTTATCTTTAATAATATTCATAAGTCGTTTTGCAATATTATAATTAGCCATTTTCTTTTCCTTTTTCATTAATAACCCCTCAAGCAGCAATCTCGTTTACGCCAAATCAAATACCCAAAGTCTTCTCCCCCATAGGGATATTCACGACCAGATTCCCACAATACAGACGTTGCCCCAAAGGCTTGGCAAGAGGTAGATTGAGAAATGGGATAAGTCATTTGCGTGCGATACTGGGATTTTCGAATAATAGGCATGGGGAATTTCCCGCAGAGTCCTTGAACGCCTATGTACCCTTTTAATAAACCTTCACGGTGGAGTTTTGCCATAAATCTACCCGTCACTAAAAGGCTCGCCTGAACACCACCTGTGTGTGCATTCACCGTACCGGTGAAGGGGTAAATACTGCCTTGGCAACCATTACACCAAAACAAGATATCTAAAGGATAATTAAAAGAAGAAGCAAGGCAATCTGCTGCACAAACAGCCTGTGCAATCGGGTTGCCAAACAAAATAGCTTCAGGGTTTAAAATACCACTTAGTTCATCATCACTCCAAAAGGGGTCAATCTCCGTCATATAAGCAACATCAATACTCCCCGCTTCCAAACACACAAAATCTGTCAAAACCTCTAAGATAAAAAGCAATGGGTAGACATACCAGTGGACGTTATAATAGCTATTAGACGAGCCGTCTCCCTCTGAATCACTAACGTGTCCCCGATCCACAACGCCTGTATTCAGCATATGAACACCGCCCATATTAACGAGGCAGTAAGGAGTTCGCGTTACATCAACCAAACGAGACGGCTCCCAGAAAGAAATGGGAATGCCGTAACTCGTATAAGGGGGAATGGGAGACGGACAACTACAGATCACACTTGTTGACGTGTTGGGTTCCTTGACATCCCCAGACACAATGGTCAGACTTGCAATCTTCAAGGGAAAAATACACCGCCAGCAAACATCACTGATGGGATTTAAAAAGCGGCCCTGACAAACAGAAGCCTCCGCTTTTCCGATGAAGACAACAGTAAGAAGCAAGAGAAACCAGCGCATCATTAACTCCTAATTTTCCATCACAGGTTTAGCGAAAATAGAGCCCGTTTCTTGTTTCTTAAGATGCTCCTCAAAAAGAACCTGTTGTTTCTTTTGAACCCTCTCAAAACGACTTTTTAGGTCATCAAAGTTTGCTTCCAAAACGCCCGTTCTCTTTTGAACATCATCCATGTGACGCGTTAAAATCTCTACGCTTCTTTCAGTCTTTTTTTGCCCCGCTTCTGCAAAGTGTCTTTCAGACGACTCTCTACTTTCTCTCATTCTGCTTTGTTGCCCCGAAACCTGACTCAAAATAGTGTTGGCCAGTTCTTTTTGCATAGAGCGTGCTTCCATAATGCCGCCGCTCACATAGCCAATGACAAAGCAGCTAGCGCCAATGATAAGAGATACTTTATGCGTTTTAATAAAGTCCATTTTTAAATCCTTTTTTGTTATTATTATGAAAAGGGTTAACCCCTTTGGTTTTTCTCGTCTTTGAGGTCTTTTTCACTATCCGGATCCGCATGTATACTCTGGTACTCTTATGTTCAAATCTTGAGTTATTGCATATCTTCTTAGCCAATCCTTCTCTGCTGAACGCATTTTATCTATTTGTTTAAAGGGATGGTGAGAACTTCCTAACACCTTTAAGTTATCAAGCAGTTTCGCTTTATGTGCCTTCTCCCAAAAAACCATATCAAAGGCCCCAGATGCATAGGTTTTAGCGGGAACTGTGTGATTTTCAGAAGATTCGCGTACTTGAGTCATACCCTTATGAATCTCTTTTTGAACGAGATCTTTGTAGAGGTTTGAAGCCAACATCACCCCACCGCTTACGTAACCGATGCAAAATATGAAAGCAATTCCAACCACGACCATGATCGATTTTTCGTTTTCTTTTATAAATTTCATTTCAGAACCCTCCTAAGATTTTAACGGCACTATTTAGTTGGTTTTGAAGAAAGCCTACGCCATGGGACATAAGAGAGAAAATCGCCGAAAAACTGATTACCCATAGTAAGGAACTATAGATTTTTCTTTTCATCATTTTCCTTAAAGAAAAATCATAAAATTCAATAGAATAAATACCCCAAATGCCATAAATAAAAAGAATATCAGGGATAAAACTGATCAACCCCGAATTCTTTTCTAAATAGAATCCAATAATAAATAACAAAGGCGAAATTATCCTTAAACACTCAAAAAGAAACATCCATCTTTTGTAATGATCACTTTTTATTAAACATTTTTGTGTTTTTTCGATATACATTTTCTCTTTCCTTTTCTTCTTATTAAGGGCTTAAACCCTCACCTCTTCCACAAGAAGATTCAGGCCTTCTTGACTAATACGCGCGGGGACTTGTTTGATTTGAAACCTCTGGGTTATTTTTCCCCCTTGATCAAAATAGAAACGTTGCCCTGTTTTCCGAAAAAGCGTGATCGGAGAGCCTTTTATGAGAACAATCTTTCCTCCTTCTTTCACTTGAGAAACGGCCCAAGATACTTGCTCTTGATCGGATCCATCAATCAGAACCATCGGATGCCGCCAGCTCAAAACAGATAAAGGGTTTAGGGTTGTGCCTTTGGGATGAATAAGATTGCTTTTGTGGTCACGGATATCATGGTCAAGGGTGATGGAAGGGTCGAAATACCAAGAGCGCTCCTCATCTGTTTTTTGAAGACCATGAACGGCAACAGGTGTCATCACCCGTTCTTTAACACGTTTTTTAACGTCTTCCTCTAAAGCGTCTAGCTTGCCGTTAATTCGAGCCTGTTCCACGCGTCTTTGAATCATGGTTAAGAAACTCTCTTCTTCTATATCAAAGGTTGTCCCAAGATCAGATAAAGATTTTGCCTCGGCCGAAAGAGGCATCGTTAAAACACCTAAGGCACAAAACACGCCTAACCCTAAGGGGCGATATCGACTAGGAATTAATGAACAATCGATTCTCATGCCGCTAATCCTTGTCGTTGCTCAAGGGTGAATTCAATACTCTCTTCGAGAGTTTTTCCGGAAGCTTGAAGTTTCCGCATATTATTCACTTCGTCCGCCGTGGTGCTGTAGAGAATGGTTGAATAGGGATCACAATACAAACGACAAGGAACACAAGGCACATCTTCGTGAAACAGAATCATTTCGCTGAAAGTACTTGCCCCCCCAAGGGAACGAAGCATGGTTTCTCGATAGCTGTCTTTTACAAATTCTTGAAGATGTTTATGACTTTTGAGTCCTGAAATTGTATCAGGCTCTTGCTGGAGAACAACCTTCCAAGAACTGTTTTCCCAAACATCTTCAGATCCCTTATTATCTCCTCCGAAAAAATCATTGAGAGATTGCGTGGCCAATCCAAGGGCACAACGGTATTTTCGAGCATTTCTAGCAACATCAGAAATGAAGGCGGCTGACTCTTTACCGTCAAGGAGAATCTTTGCTTCATCTATTAAAATTAAAAAAGGTGCATTTCTATCGGAAGCGATCATCCGTTGCCAAACCCGAACCATCATCATCATCAGCATGACACCTTTGAGGTCATCAGGCATTTTCGCCGTTTCAAACACAACAAAATCACTGCTAATATCAATATTAGCCGGTGGATTGAAAAACTGACCATATTGTCCCTTGCTTGTAAAATTCAAGAGACAACGCGCAATATCTTTTGCGCGAGGGTCGGGATTTCTTTCCAAAAGTTCTGCAATGGAATCAATAGACCCTTTGGACCCCTTAGTTTTCCAAACGTTTTGAATAGCCTCATTTAAATAGCCCGCCCCGTCTTTTTGACCGTCTTGAAAAGCCATTGTCCTCACAATTTTTCGAAGTCCAACAAAGAGCGCAGCTCTATCTTCTTGCTCATCTTCAGAATTTCCCTCAGGAATATGTGTGAAGGGATTCACAGAAAAGGGCTCGGATAATTCATAATTGATGTGAGTTCCCCCCCTAAATTCACATAAATCCTTCATCGATTCTCCCCGATCTATGACAAAGGCTTTCCCGCCAACAGCAAGAGTATTTTCAATGATTTCATTGCACAAAAAGCTTTTACCGGAACCGGATTTACCCGTGATACAAAAGTTATAATTGCCCTCTGTGTTATACATTCTCTTTCCCGGAATGAAGCATCCGTCAAAAGGAGACCAAAAAGCCAACTGACCTCTTCTGCCAATAAAGGGAATGCCAGGAGCTCTTTGTCCTGTCCACTCTGCTACAATGGGTAATAAATTCTGCGGCTCTTTTGTAATGGTTTTTCGTGTCAAACCTCGGTTGGAAAACGTAGGACCAGCACCAATAACTTGTTTCTTCAAACCAAGAGATGATTTTGTCGTTCTCTCGTCTGTTGTCCACATCATTGGCATACTTCCCAAGAAAACAGACTGATGAAGAAACGTGGCTGATAATGTAGACCAACCACACTCATTCCAAATAGAATCAATAGTATTTTTAACGTCTCTTAACTTTTTCGGCTCACAAATGGTTGTCACTGAAAAACACGCATCAATGACCCGTTCGCCACTTTGAATTTCCTTCACAATTTCGGTGGCCTCTAAGAATTCTTCCTCCACCCCCGGTTGCCATTTTGAAAGACCATTTTGACAAGCCTTTTCAGCCATCTCTCTTTTGACTTCAGCACTTTTCTTCTGCCCAGATTGCCCCTCACAAATGGTGAACCCATAATGCATAATAAAGGGGCAAGGAATTGTCTCATGGCCCAATAAAATATCTCCAAAGAGCTTATCCATGTGACCGAGAGCCCACAATTTAGGAGAAGTCTTTGGTACAAAACTATGGGCAACAAACTTTCCGTTCCTTAGATAAAAACCATCTTTTGTTACTTCAGCATCAATATCGGCATCAGGAATGAGTTTTGCAATCTCTTCAACATCCGAGTACCAGCATTCATCTTGCTTCGTGGTTCTATCGTGGTTAATTAAATTCCCTACTTCCCGAATGAGATCTTTATCGTCCATGACACGTGTATGTAACCCAACCTTAGAGAGGGTCCCTTGCAAGAGTGTGCGCGTATTATCTAACTCATCTTTTTCAACAGGCGTGTTACGAATACCCGGCAAGCTATAGGAAATAATCACCTTAAAATCTCGGATAGGCGTTTTTGTATCAAAAGCTTTTTCATTTAAAAAGTCATACCGCCTCTGCGTTGATCCCGCGAACTTAGGGTTCCTCCGGTAACTCTTCCAATAATTGAGCTTCTCTTCAATGCGAGGACTAGCAATAAGAAGAAACTGCATCGAGCAGCCTTCCGGCAAATTGCCGGGTTGGTTGAAGAACTTATCTATTTTCCCTTGATCATTAAAAGTCGCTCCGGCAACCGGCGTCCCAATGAGAGAAAAACCCGTAGACCCCTTGTTGAAAAACAATTGGCTCTTTGGATCAAAGCTATCATAAGGGAGATATTCAAAGAGGCTCCCGCAAAGGGAAGGCGCTTCTCTTAAAGGCTTGTAGTGAGGATTCAATCCATGAGATTGTTCCCCAAACAAGGCTGCAACTTTCAAACCGAGATTCTTAATCATTGCCCTAACCCTTTAAGCCCATGGCAAAATCAGAGCCAAAAGTCGTTTGTGTTATAGTCTTCGAGGTAGTCTCTGAATCAAGGCCTAAATCGATTTCATCTTTATCCATCTTTTTATTTATGGTTGAAAGAGAGGCACAACGAACCCCCTCCCCCACAGGACAATCGAAATTTTCTTGATAAGTGGCACATCCTCCTAAAAGGGAGACGGACATCCCCCCTATTGCGATTACAATGCGTTTAATATCCATTTGAGGATCCTCCAAAGTTTTGATTGCCGGATGACGTGGCTTGAACAGGGCGAAGCCCTTTCTGACGATTAGGGTTTAAATCAAACCCCTTTTTGAAAACAATATCTACAACGCGGCCCGGATGAACCACAAGAACGGGATTCATAGCCTCAGCGCGTTTGATACTGAAGTCAGCGAGTTTTTCAAGGGCATTTGACGTACCTTGGGCTGCACTACTTTTTAAGACATCGTCTGTTTTAAGGGCATTGGTTTGACCAAAAGGACTTACAGGGAAAACAGAGCTTTGAGCAGAGCTTTTAACAAAACTGCTCATGCCCGATAACATGCCGGCAATAAAGGCCTCTCTTACAACTTTTCCGGACTTATCTACGACTTTACCGCGAAGACCGGGTGCACCATCTTCACCAATGATCCAGCCTTCAACAGACTTTTCAACGGTCCGCCCTGAACGCTCAACAAAAGACAAAGTATGGATTCGACAAACCGCCCGTTCCGATGACAAATCCCCATAGCAACTGCCAATCATCACCGCATCCTTTAAGCGGGACTTCCATCCTCTTGGAAGGTTTCCATGATCCGCCAAGCGCATCATAATAGGTTGAGGATTTCCTTGGGTAGAGACTGACGTTGAAACAACAACACCGGATGTTAAAACAGCCCGCGCGTTTGTTCCCGCAACCACATAATTTTTCACGTGATGGAAATCATCTTCCTCCCCAACACTGACATAGAGAATTTTTTTCAGAGGTTTAAAGGAACCCTGTTCCGCTCCTTGAGTTACCGGAAATGTATTTCTGACTTCTGTTGCTTGAGGGAAAGAAGGTTGTCCTAAAGGAGCCACACCCAGTGACGGGGACTTGAGAGTCTTTTCAGGTTTTGGTTTTGAGGAGAATGAATCCTTTGCTTGTGCTTTTAAGGCTTCTTCAAGATTCTCTATACGCTTACTTAGGATATCGTTTTCTTTTTTATAGTTAGAAACTTGAGCCGTCATACTATTGGACTTTTCTTCTAACCTTGAAAACCATGTCTCCTGCTCATCAACAAGATCATAGGGAACGACCTTCTTTGGCTTTTCAGCCTTAGTCTCAAGGGTGGCCACATTTTTTACCCCTGATTTTGCGATCCAGAACACAACACCCACAATGCAAAAAACCACACCAATGGCAAGGCGTTGTTTTGTCTTCAAAGCTGCAGAAGTGTCTTCAGTAGAGAATTTGATCTTATTGATGAAACGTTTCATATAGACTCTCCTTAGCCCTAAACTTGCTGCGCAGTGAACATATGTGTGATATTTTCAAGGTGCCAAGAAAATAGCATCCCAACCAAAAATATACCCACAGCAAGCCACATATTGCCCTTCATGAAGGCACCCACTGCGCCGCCAATGCTACTCACAAACAAAACCGTTTCGCCGAGTGTCCCTTTCACAAGAGCAGACAAACTATTAGTAGCCGTCCCCATTCTCTCAATGGCTGTTGCGTCTACCTTTGTTGATAAAACACTCAAAGCAGCAAGACCGGCATACGTCTTCCAAGAGCCCTTAAAGTGATCCAGTACTTTTCGTTTCATTATTTTTTCTCCTTATTTTTTGTAATAATAACGAGTTTCGCTGTTCCATAAGGAGCCAACGTACTCTCACTTAATCTTCCTGCTTCCGTACTGTCGATATATAAATCAGGTGTTAAGGAAACAGGCTTATCCGCCTTAGACGTAATCTGCCAAAGGGAAAGAGAATAAACGCCATTAGAAAATCGCTCAAACTCATGAGCTACCGTTTGTGACGTTGTAATTTTATTTTTTAGGGGACTTTCTCTTTTAAAATGACGTGGAGCCTCTCCCGTTAAAGCAACAGTCATCCATCTCTCAATTTCCTCTCTCGAGGCTATATTTTCCTCTTTTACTTTCAAGAGAAGGGGTTGAGGGGTTTTGTTAGCAAAGGTCAGTTTCATATCTTGCGTTGTTCCATTGCTCGAAATCACCGTCAAAAATATGGGCTCGACCAATCCAGCCGGTGCCACAAAGAGATTCCCAGACGCATGTAAATTCAAGCTTTCTGAAACAGTGGCAGGATAGGTGAAAAAGTATTTAATACTCTCATCCTCGATCGCAATGCGGGTCAGGCCTGTATTGCTGATTGTGAAATGCATCACCTTATCGGATTTGATTTCCGTAACTCCATAAGAGGGAGAAGCCCCAAGGGCAAGGCTTAGATAAAGGGCTTTCTTAAGAATGGTATTACTTTTCATTTTTTAACTCCTTCAATGAACGGATGGCAACAGAGCCTCCATGAACAATCTGCCATCCTAAAACAAACGTCTTTTGAGTGGTGACTGGCTTTTGAGAACGACCAAAAAAGGTCAAGAACATCCCTGTTACATAGATTTCCTGTGTTGGACGTGAGATTTTAAAAGTCTCAGGATAAAAGGCGGTGCTTATTTGATCTTTCTTCAAAGATTTCGCTGACTGTTCAAGATCTTTGCTCAGGGTAGACGTGCTGATGGACCAATGCAGAAAGCTTTTATTCTTTTGAAGAACTGTTTTAGGGTTCGCGGTATACAAATCCCCTAAAAGGGTTGCTGCCCAATCTTTAAAGTAAGAGTCATCCACAAAACTACCGTCAATTTGATAGCGTTTATCAGGATCACTTAAAGACGGAATAATAACCAAACGCTCACTGACATTCAAAACTCTGACCAGCAAAACAGTGCATACCATCATTAAAAACACCACAACCACGTAAGAAAAGTTTCGTTGTTGGAGTAATTTAATGGCTACGTTTTTTTTAATATCAATGTTCATTTATTCCATTTCCTTATATGAGAAGGAGGTAATGTCGGATTTCCTCCTTCAAAACCGAAATACCACCACAAAAAGGACTTAATGTTGAAGCCGCCAATTTGTTTCTTGAGACGTTTCACAACGACAAGCAACACAACACAAATCCCGATAAGGCAAAGTCCAAGAGTTTTGTTTGGCGAAAACATAAAGCATGCCAGACCAAAAATCAGCAACGCAAACTCATCCTTTGTGAGCCCCATAATCTTTGTAGGACGGTCTAAATTAAAACCAATGCGGTGTTTACTGGACATTAGTGGCCTCCGCTTTTAATAGGAGCAACGGGTCGATTTGGCTCATTGACTTCTTTCAAGTATGATTTTTCAAAACCAAGGAGGTAATTTATGAAATTTAATACAGCTCTACTTCTATCATTCTGTGTTCTACCAAGCGCGCTATGGGCTTTTGAGGATAAACAGGCATACCAACTGGCATATAACTTTTGCTTGACTGATGTAATTA